>Ga0070734_10000565_pt1 | contig 72795 bp, 65 predicted proteins | sample Coa_R1_8_FD_66444 | JGI IMG/M metagenome (GOLD analysis project Ga0070734, IMG submission 66444) | Surface soil microbial communities from Centralia Pennsylvania, which are recovering from an underground coalmine fire - Coalmine... | ecosystem: Environmental > Terrestrial > Soil > Unclassified ...
GTACGAGCGCAAATCAAGGACACGCGGCGGTAGCCGCGTCCGCCCGCGCAATCCAACGAAGCTAGCCTCGCCGAGTACGAGCGCAAATCAAGGACACGCGGCGGTAGCCGCGTCTGCCCCCGCAGTCCACGAATGCCGCCACGGGGGACGGTCCGTCCGGAGCAGTTTCGAAACACTCTGTCGCTGATGCGCAATGATTGGCGCGCAGTCGCGATCGCAAAAACACTAACGTACTAGCCGAAAGACCAAGGTCGCCAGAATCAGACCCACAGCCGCGAACGGGAGATACCACCGGGGCGGCCATTTCACCTCGCTATAAATCTCCTGGCCATCCACCGACACGGTGAAGCGGAGTCCCCGCGGACTTTTTGAAAAACGAGTGTTGGCGTCCAACTTCACAGACCGGTCCCCGTCGGGAATGGTCGCCTGAAAGCCGCGTGGTTCCCAAGTGGCGCCTGGCGCGCTAGCGATTTCCTTTCCATCGACAATCAGCCGCTCCAGCCCTGGCCGATTCTCCAACTCGATGACATGTCCTTTATACTCGGTCCGCCACGTGGTTTTAAACACTCGGAGCCTCCCGGCGTGCCGCGAAGCGTTACATCATACCAGTTTGGGTGGCCGAGAAGCTGGTCTGGCACGTCGTGAAGGAATTCGCCGCCCGAATCGGCAACCGCAGGCTGGCACCGCACGACCTAAGGAGGACATCCTCCCGTTTATGTCGGGCGGCCGGAGGCAAACTGGAGCAGATTCAGTTTCTCCTCGGCCATGTCTCTGTCCACGGTACTCACCGGGCTCCATAGGGTCTGAGGTCTGCCTCTCTTCCTGGACGGAAAAACTTTTGCCGCAGGCAGCCTCGACCGGCTGGAGAGGTGCGTTGCGCCAGTGCCGGTACTTCCCAGAACATCTGAACGTTAGGTTAACTGGGCCAGTCCTTGGGGTATTGGCCTAACCGCACCTGGTACGCAGCTTGTGGGTGAAGGGCCAAGTACTTCGCCTGCTGCCAGCTGTAACTGGAACTCCGCTTGAGGCCGCTGACCGGAGGAAAGAAAATAATCACCGGACCAAAAGGTTCATTCCAACGGATCTTAGTGACACCGAAATGGCCTTCTAGCAAGCTCCGGGCAGCTTGATACGGCAGCGCCGGAAATGGATCAGATTGTCCCATCACTCCTGCGGAAGTTTAGTATGACCCTCTATCCGGTGCGGCTACCAACACAGCTCCACCATAAAACGGCAGCTCCAGCCAAGGGATTGCGATGATGATGTTCAGCCAAGCCCAGGTGCGCCGAGCGGAGGCTCGCTTGTGCGGGAGGAAAATCGCGGGGTCACACGGTTCTACTGTCACGTAAGTAATCTTGTTGCACTCGGCCCACCGTTGAGGAGACCAACACAATCATCAAAACCACCCTGCGTTTTACCATGTCTCCCTCTCCGGGGCGCAGCAAGCCTCCGGCTCGTTGCTAAGTCAACACTGTAACGGAAAACCGCTGGTCGCCCTGGCCTTGCCAGCACCGCCGGACGGCATGGAGGACTGCACCCAGGAGAATTGCAGGTTCGCGGTCGCGTCAGCGCGTTCCAACCCCTCAAATTTGTGACCAGAGTTAGCCGCTTTCACGAAAAGCGCTGGCGTTACTCCAGCATTGGCGTTGCCGGAACAACATGCCCTTCGGGCCGCCCCACCCGTGCAACGAGGCTCGCCTTGGAACCGCTTACAAATCGATCAAACGTTCGACGACGTACAAAACAATTCTGAAGTACCAGTACATGAGCCAAGGTGTTCTTGCTGACTTGGGCAAGTTCGTGGAGTTTAATTAATCGAAGGATTGCTTTTCAGATCTGGAAACGGGAGACTTCTAGTGAAGTGCATCATTTTCTGCTTGCCCCTCGCGCTTACGGCAATCGGCTGGGCTGATACTGTGATATCGGTTAGCGGGGGCTATGGTAGCGAATACTCGGTATACGACACGCAGTGGTTGGAAACATCCTGGTCCTCCACGAACCCCTATACGGGAGTCGATATCAGCGCCGATTTGAGTGGGCCAACGGCAACCATAATCAGCGGCGAAGCGTACTTAACCACTACTATCGGCCCGGGGACGACACCATTAGACCAGGTCGCAGCCACGGTTTTCACGTTTCCCAATACTCCCTCCGGTTCAATGACGAACCTGTTCAGCAACCTGACTCTCCCGGCGGGGACATATTATTTGACAGTCTCGACCAGTGATAGCTCCGGTTCGGCCGGCTGGCTTACTACGTGGCCGAGCGCTGGAACGGTCGTGACTGCGCCGGGCGTAGCGGACAACGGGCAGGGGGAGTCCTACGGCCCGAGCTACGTAAATCCCTTGTACCCGCCTGCATCAACTTTTGAGTACACTCCGTCGCCGCTGTTGTATCAGGTCACTGGGACATTGGGAGCCTCGCCCGTCCCGGAACCAAGTTCATTTATTCCGCTCTGCATGGCTAGTTTGTCGAGTGCGCTTACGCTTTTATGGCGTCGCCGCCCGAACAAACATAGAAAGGATTTGGGCGCGTTGGGAAATCGGCATGATCTCGTGCGTATTGCTGACGGTCTGAACGCTGCCCAAGCGGAAGGGTTTCTCAGAGAGAGCCGTCACACGGAATCCAGTATGCTGGGCAATTCGCTCGTTGCACGGCAGTAAAACCACGGAAAAAAGAGGGGACCCTATGCGCTCAGTATGGAAAGTCGTGCCCTTGATTTGCGCTCTCAGCGCAGTTTCAGCCGCCGATATCGTTTACACGAATGGCCCGGATGGACATATAGGGGGGAATTTTCTAACCTCCCCAGGAGCGGGCAGCCAGGAGTTTACGCTTGCCACAGACTCCACCTTAACGTCACTCACTATCTCTACCTGGACAATGGGAGGGGGGCCCTCGACACTCGATTGGAACATCTCTACCGGGCCGACGGGTACGGGCGAGTTGGATTCGGGATCCTCGGCGGTTACCAACACGTTCAACTCTACGAGCGGCAATTACAGCATCTATAACAGCGAAGCGAGCCTGCCCGCCGTGCCGTTAAGCGCAGGCACCTACTGGCTGACGCTGTCCTCCAACGGCTCGTCTAATGGCGAATATGTATACTGGGGCGTGAACAATCCATTCTCTCCGGCGAACGCCTCTTACACCTGCAACGACAATTGTTCGGCCGGCGGAAACGGATGGATCAACACTAGCAGCCAGTATGACAACGTGCTGGAGCTTGACGGTACCATCGGCTCGCCCACGGCGGTGCCGGAGCCGAGTTTGGTGCTATTGCTGGGTTCGGTCCTGCTAGGCTTGTTAGCCTGGAAGGCGGGCCAGAGACTTGCCGCCTAGAGAGACCTGGAAAGGCTGTTTCAAGTGAGACTCACCTTTCTGTGCTTCCTATCCGCGGGACTCAGCTTGCTCGAACTGCTCGACCTGATTGGACGCCTGCGGGGCTCGTGTGTGTGAGGCTCTGAGCGGCTGAGGGTGTACGTCGCAGATGGTGGAATGGCGGTTTGGTTCCTGGATGGGTGCCCGGCAATCCAACGAGTCCAGCCTGGCCGAATACGAGCGCAAGGCCAGAGCCGAACGACCGTGATCGGCTAACCGGCCTGGCTGCCGTATTCGTCAGATGCTGATCCCGGCACCTTCACGGAACCAGCGGGTTGATCCAACGCAGATCTTTGAATCGGGCGAAATCACCATCATTGGAACAAAGTGCCAGGCCATGTTCTATTGCCAAAGCTGCTAGGTGCGCGTCCGGGATCAACTTGGAGCCTCCACCGAGCTCGCCAAGCAACCCCGCCAAGATGGACCGGTGCGCGGGGCCGGGAGCCGGTATCCAGACGCACTCGCAGTCAAGCCACTCTTCCACATGCCGCCACGCCATCGTTATGGATTGAGGACGCTCGAAAACCCTCGCATTCGTCACGATGCGCATAAATGCAAGCAAACTTTCCCACGGCAAGCCCACCCGGATCTCGCCGCTCAACTGGCCGTCCAGCCACTTCCGAGCTTGCTTGTGCCGGTCAGAGCGAGGATCGGTGGCATAAATTAGGATGTTGGCATCCACCAGGATCACGCCCTGGGGCTCCCGCCGTTTTCTACCTCGTCCAAGACTTCCCAAATATTGTCCAAGTTGGCGAACCGGCATCGCCCCATATCGATCGGTTTAGTTTGAAACGGCTTGCGTGCCTTCGGCCGGTTCAGCTCATTCAGGCCTCGACGTAGGGCGGAATTAACCGCCTGCTTGAAAGTCAGATGCTCTCTGATACGCCACTGTTCAAGTTGAGCAGCGACGTCATCATCAAGGCTCAGAGTAGTTCGCATGCATCAAAGCATAATACTATTGATGTGCTGATGTCTACAGCGCTCCGCCTCCAGTCACGCCACTTCCAAATTTCCCCCTAGCCCCTCATTCAACGCCGCTTAGCCCCACTCGCCCCCCTCCGCCAACCCCGCTTTTTTCCGCCTCCGCGCTACTGTGGAATCGGGAAGAGATTTGCGCTAAGCAGGTCTGGAAGCCCGAATAGCTGTAGCCAAATGCGTTCCTTATCGCAACAAAACGCCAGCCGTGCCAACGGCGCCCAGTCGCAGGGACCTACCAGTGATGCTGGAAAACAAGTCTCCCGTTTCAACGCCCTCCGTGGAGGCCTTCGCGCGGCTCACCTCATCTTGCCCGGCGAGGACGAAAACGAGTTCGCCGCGCTCCACCAGGCACTCGTCGACGAATGGAAACCAACCACCCCTACCGAAGAGATCCACGTCCGCAACATGGCCGTCGATCATTGGAAACAGCTTCGCGCCGAGCGATGGGAAGCAACCCTCCACCAGACGTCCGGCGACACCCCCAATCAATCCCGCGACATTGACCGGGCATGGCAGGCCCAACTCCGTTTCCAGCGCGCCTTTGCTCGCTCGCAGCGCGAACTCCTCGCGCTCCGCAAAGCCACCCAGCCGCCCAAGGCCGCCCCTGAAAAGCGGAAGGCCTACCAACCGCTTCCTTTCATACCCCCTGTATCCTTCGTGGAAGTAGACGACGACGGTAATGAAATTAGTTCGAATGACCTGCCCGCGCGCTTACTGAACGAAGAAACCGGCCGGTACGAAGACATCCATGATCTCAACGACCCGCGCTTAATCCCGTTCCTTCCCCCTAGGGAACCCGAAACCGAGCCGCGACCGTAAGGGAGCGTCCCCAGCCCGGACCTGTCTATCACTTCTCTCATGAGACCAACGGTTAAATACCCCCGCTCCGGTACCGAGCCGCGACCGTAAGGGAGCGTCCCCAGTCCAGCCCTGTTTTTCACTTCTCTCATGACACCAACCGTCAAACACCCCGCCCCCGCTACTGTGTGGTGCTGCAAACTTCCGTCTGCTTACCGGATTTCTATCCGGCCCTGGGCCGGCCCACTTTTTCTGCACACATTCCGCACCAAGCCATTTTCCCCTGTGTGGGGCAGACGGTCTTGCCGTCTGTCCAGGCAACCCCTTTTGGCCTGCCAGCGGACCTCCGCACCTGCAGTCCCGCCCCGCCTCAGGTTCGTTCGTTCAATTTGACTGGTTTCCTTATGCTACTTTCAGTACAAGCGATCTTTGGCTGTAACTGTAGCGAAACATTCGCGGTGCTAGAGTGGGACCGATGAAATTCAGAGGAGTGCTTTTCTCCATCCTCTACTTGGTTGTTTCTGTTTTTACCATTCACAGCTCTCATCACGGCGCCGTTACCTTTGCCTACATCGGTCCTGGGGCCGGATTCGCGTTTCTCGGATCCTTCCTGGCGGTTTTAGGCGGGCTATTGCTCTCGCTGGTGTCGCTGCTGACGTGGCCCGTCCGTATGATCTGGCGCGCCATCACCGGCCGGGAAGGGTATAAGCACGCCAAGATTCGCAAGTTGATCTTTCTCGGGCTCGATGGCCTCGATCCCGGACTAGTCGAACGGTACATCAAAGAAGGCAAGCTGCCGAATTTCGCAAAACTGGGCGAACGCGGCGATTTTCGCCGGCTCCGCACCACTTTCCCAGCCCTCTCGCCCGTGGCTTGGTCCACATTCGCCACCGGTGTCAATCCGGCGCGGCACAACATGTTCGATTTCCTGAACCGCAGCCTCCGCACTTACCTCCCGGAGCTCTCTTCGGCGCGCGTGCGCGATCCGCGTCGCATTCTGAAGATCGGCAAATATCGCATTCCGCTCAGCCGCCCGGCCGTCGAGATGCGCCGCAAAAGCCGCACCTTCTGGCATATCCTGGGCGATCATCAAATCGCCTCCACGGTTCTCCGGGTCCCTATTACGTTCCCACCCGAAAAGTTCCACGGGCGGATGCTCTCCGCCATGTGTACGCCGGATCTCCTTGGCACCCAGGGAACGTTCGCCTTGTTCACCACGCGCGAAGCCAAAGGCGCAATGGAGAGCGGCAATCAGTTTCCGCTTACGCCGTTAGAGGAAGGGTTCTGCGGAAATATCCAAGGCCCTCAAAATTCGATGGTCCAGGGCGGCGGCAATCTGCAACTGCCCTTCACGTTGAAGCCCGCGGGCACTGGCGCGACTCTGCAGATCGGCGGCGAGCGCCACGAACTGGCCGAGGGCGAATATACGCCTTGGATCTCGCTGGTTTTTCACGCACCGCTCGGCATCAAAGTCCGCGGCATCGTGCGCTTCCTGTATACCTCCGGGCCGCGCCTTTACATGACGCCCATCAACATCGATCCCGAGCACCCGGCGCTACCCATCTCGCATCCGTCTTTTTATGCCACTTATCTGGCCAAACTGCTGGGCGCTTATTCCACGCTGGGAATGGCCGAGGATACCTGGGCGCTCAATGAAGGCGCCATCGACGAACAAGCCTTCCTGCGCCAGGCATATCTCACCTATGAAGAGCGCGAAGCCATGTTCTTCAGCGCGCTCGATCGCACACGCCGCGGCGTAGTAGCGTGCGTCTTCGATACCACCGATCGCGTGCAGCACATGTTCTTCCGCCATATGGACCGCGGTGGCGCCTACGGCCGCATCATCGAAGAGCTGTATTGCCGCGCCGACGCGCTGGTCGGCCGGACTCTCTCACACGTGGATGACGAGACTGTCCTCTTCGTCCTCTCCGATCACGGCTTTGCCTCCTTTGAGCGCGGCGTCAACCTCAACACCTGGCTCCTGGAGCACGGCTATCTCACGCTGAAAGAAGGCGCGACCGGTAAGCGCGATTACCTGAAAGATGTGGATTGGAGCCGCACCAAAGCCTACACATTCGGCCTCGCCGGCCTCTACATCAATCAAAAAGGCAGGGAAGCGGAGGGCATCGTGGACCGCCGCGAAGCCGCCGCTCTGAAGCGGGAGATCGCGGCGAAGCTCTCCGGGTTGCGCGATTCCGAACGGAACCGCATCGGAATCCGCAGCGCTTGGGCGTCGGATGCGCTCTACACCGGTCCCTACTTGGATGCCGCGCCGGACGTCGTTGTGGGCTACGAGAACGGATACCGTGCTTCCTGGGACGCGGCCGTCGGTAAGCTCTCACCCACGGTTTTCGAGGACAATTGCAAGGCCTGGAGCGGCGATCACTGCATCGATCCCCATCTGGTGCCCGGTGTTCTGTTCTCCAACCGGAAGATCGCAGCCTCCGATCCCGGTATCGAGGATATGGCGCCCACTGCCCTCGAGCTTTTCGGCATAGCGCCGCCGGCCCACATGGAAGGCCGGTCCGTGTTCGCGCCGGCCGTGCAGCCAGTAGCCACCGAGGTTGCGGTATGAGGGCCGGCTGGCTAGCGATTTCGCTCTCCGCTCTTTTGCTCTCCGGTTGCGCGCGTCAATCCACCCAGGCCGCCAGCCGTCGCATGATCGTCCTGGGCATCGATGGTATGGATCCGGGGTTTCTGGAGGCGCACTGGCAGTCTCTTCCAAATCTGACTCGCCTTCGCAACGAGGGCAGCTTCAAACGGCTCGCCACCACCATTCCGCCACAGAGCCCGGTAGCTTGGTCCACAGTCGCCACCGGCCTCGATCCCGGCGGCCACGGGATCTTCGACTTCATCCATCGCGATCCCGCAACCCGTCTGCCGATCTCCTCCATGGCGGAAGTTACCGAGCCGAGTTGGAACCTGCACCTGGGACCTTATTTAATTCCCGTCAGCTCCGGTTCGGTCCAAAGCCTCCGCTCCGGCCGCACTTTTTGGCAATTGCTCGCCGATCGCGGCATTACGAATACGGTCATTCGCATACCCGCCAATTTTCCGCCCGCCGATTGCGAACAGGATTCCCTGGCCGGCATGGGCACTCCCGATCTCGGCGGCAGTTTCGGTACCTTCACCTTCTTCACCGACGACCCGAACGAAACCCGCAACTCCGTTTCCGGCGGCCGGATCGTGCACCTCACCGTCCAAAAAGGCTCGGCCACATTGCACATTGAAGGGCCGCCCAATAGCCTCCGCAAAGATCGCGCCGTCACGGCCTTTGACGTTACCGTGCATGCCGATCCGGCAGAAACCGTGGCCCGCTTTGATATTCCCGAGGAGCAGTTCATCCTCCGCCAGGGCGAGTGGTCCGATTGGCAGCGCGCCGATTTCACCCTCATCCCCGGCCTGAAAAGCGTCTCCGGCATCTTCCGAATCTACCTCCAACAGGTGCATCCGCATCTGCGCATCTATGTCAGTCCCGTGAATATCGATCCGGAAAATCCAGCGTTGCCAATTTCCACTCCGGCACGGTTCAGCCGCACCCTGGCAGGCGGCCTTGGCCCGTTTTACACGCAAGGCATAGCCGAAGAGACCTCTGCCTTCCGCGCTGGGATCCTCTCCAAGGACGAGTTCCTGACGCAAAGCCGCAAGGTTCTGGCCGACAGCCTCCGCATGTTTCACTATGAGCTCAGCCGCTTTTCGAGTGGGCTGCTTTTCTACTACTTCTCCAGCATCGACCAGAACTCGCACATGCTCTGGGGCAAGTACGAAGACGATCTGCTCGAGATCTACCGCCAGGTGGATGCTGCCATCGGCGATGCCATGCGCCTGCCCAATACCGAACTGCTGATTCTTTCCGACCACGGCTTCGCCCGTTTTGACCGGGCAGTGCACCTGAATACCTGGTTGATGCAGGAAGGCTTTCTCGCGCTGGACGATCCCTCCAAGACCGGCGACGAAGAAGGCTTCCCGCACGTCGCTTGGGACAAAACGCAGGCGTACGCGCTCGGGCTGAACGGAATTTACGTGAACCTGATCGGCCGCGAGAACGGCGGCTCCGTATCGCTGGCCGATAAGCAGGACGTGCTACATTCCATCGCCCAAAAGCTGTTGGCGTTCCGCGATCCGAACACGGGTGAGCACGTCGTGGACCAGGTCTATTTCGCCGACAAGGTGTACCAGGGGCACAACCTGAAGCACGCGCCCGATATCATCGTCGGTTTCCGCCGCGGCTATCGGGCTTCCTGGCAGACCGCGCTGGGGGCGGTGCCCAAGACCACTATCGAAGACAACAATCAGGCCTGGATTGGCGACCATTGCATGGCGGCCGATGAAGTGCCCGGAGTGCTGCTCAGTAACCGCAAAATTCGCGCCGAACAGCCCCGCATGGTGGATGTGCCCGCCACTATTCTGAACGAGTTTGGCGTTCCCAAGGCCAGCGGCATGCTCGGCCAGACGGTGTTTTGATATGGGAGCGCTCAATCCCATAGTTGGATTAACCGTCCTCTCCGCACTGGCGGGCGTGGCCATGCTTTGGGTCTTCCGCAAGACGTCCGATCAGGTACGCCTCCGCGCTGTGAAGCGCAAAGTGCACGCATACCTTCTCGAAATGCGCGTCTTCGCGGATGAGCCGGGCATGATCTGGCGCACTCAGAAATCCCTCATGGCCGCCAACCTGCGGTACATGGGGCTGGCGCTGCGGCCCGCCTTGTGGCTGGCAGTTCCGATGGTGCTGCTGTATTTGTTCCTGCAGGGTTCCTACGGCCACGAACCGCTCGCTGTAGGACGCGACGTTACCGTCACCGCCTCTTTGGCGGGACCGGTCGAATTGATTCCCCCTCCCGGCGTGGTCGTGACCGCGCCCCCGGTGCGCATTCCGGACCGCCGCGAAGTAAGCTGGCGCATCCGTGCCTCCGCGCCAGTGGCAGGCGTGCTCCGGTTCCGCGGCAACGGGAAGGAGATCACTCAGTCCATCCGGCTGGGGGGAGCTTCGCTTAGCCTATTCGGCTGGCACATCAACTGGCTGCTCTGGTTTCTGGCTGTTTCCATGGTCTCCGCCCTGCTCCTGCGTAAGCGTATGGGTGTGACGCTATAAGTGAGGTTCTATGTTTGGTCCGACCATCAAGTTGAATAAAGACCTGTGGGCGCGCGTGAAGCGCTGCTCCGATGCCGCTGGTTACAGCTCGGCAGAAGAGTTCATTGAGCACATCCTCGAAAAGGAGCTCTCCAAAATCGAGGAAACCGCCTCCGACGAAGAGATCGTCCGCAAGCTCCAAGGCCTCGGCTATATCGACTAGTGGTGGGACATGCTTTTAGCTTGTCCAGCGAGCGAAGCTCGCCGGTTGCCAGCCGCGTCACCCCGGCAGCCGCAGCCGCGCCACACACCCCGGCCCATCGGTGCGGTTATCCAGCATCAGCGCGCCACCATGTCCTTCCGCGATCTGGCGGCTCAATACGAGCCCGATCCCCGATCCTCCAGGCTTCGTCGTAAAGAAGGGAACGAACAAATTGGCTGTGCTGGAAAGGCCCGGGCCTTGATCTTTGACCCAGATCTCAACCATGCCGCCATCGCGGCGCCAGCCGATCCCAACCGGCGTGCGCGCAGGCAGCGAGGCGTCGGCTGCGTTGCGCAGCAGATTGATGAGTACCTGTTCGAGCTGGTCCGGATCACCGTGCACCGTGACCGGCGGTCCCGGTTCAACCTGCACTGGCACGCGGTGTTCCAGGCTCACGGCGCGCTCAATACAGCCCTCGATATCAAGCGGCTGGAGTTGTGGCCGCGGGAGTTTGGCCAGGCGCGCATACGCCCCGATGAACCGGCTGAGGCTATCGGAGCGCGACGTGATCACGCTGAGACCGCGGCGCATGTCGTCGCGCCAGTCGTCCGGCAGGGTCTCACGGCCGAGAATGCTCTCCAAGGTTCCCGCAATCGACTTGATGGGCGCCAGCGAGTTGTTCAGCTCATGCCCCAGAACGCGCACCAGCCGTTGCCAGGCTTGCAGCTCCTGCTCGCTGAGAGCTTGCGTAAGGTCGGCGATCACCACCAGTTCCAGCGGCATCCCGTGCTCGCGGATGCGCGTCCGGCGCACACCCCAGCGTCCCGTTCCTCCGGGAAAGCTCCCCTGGAACGTGCTCTGCGGGGGACCGTGGAGGCATCCGGTCAGCTCTAACTCGGCCGCGGTCATGCCCAGCAGGCGCTCTTTCGGCGCCGCCAGCAGCCGCTCCGCAGCTCGGTTCACCAGCCGGAGCCGCTCGCGCTCGTCGAAGGCGAAGATGGCCACGTCGATCTCGCTCATCACGATCTGCAGCAGCGTCGTGGCTTCCATAGCTCCCAGACGCTGTTCGCGGAGGGTGCTGCCGAGCGTGTTCACTTCACGCATCACCTCGCCCAAGGCGTCGTCCGGCTTGGGCGAGCGGCCGCGCACTGAGAAATCGCCCTCGCGCAGCGCCGCGAGCAGGTTCGAAAGAGTTTGCAGCGGGAACACCACGCGCTCCCGTACGGCCATGGCGAACCCCAGCCACCCCAGCACGACCACGATCGTGACGGTCCACTGCTCTCGGGAGGAGTGATTGCCGCCCCAGAGATACGCCAAGGCGGCGGCCGAGCCCGGCAGGCCGGCCAGGAACGCCAGCAAGACAATCCGCCCTTCGTGACTGATGCGGGCTTGCTTGCGCTGCGCCGCCATCACAAGCCGTATCTCTGCAGGCGCCGATAGAGTGCGCTGCGGCTCAGCCCCAAAGCCTCAGCCGCGTGGCTGACATTGCCGTGAAACCGCGCTAGCGCTTTCTTGATGAGCAGCGCCTCTACTTCTTCCAGGCTCATCTCCTCGAGGCGCGGCGATCCTTCCCGGCCGGAACGCAGCCCGAGATCGGCCGCCCGAATGGTGGTTCCCTGGGCCATCAGTACGGCGCGCTCCACAGCATGATCCAGTTCCCGCACGTTGCCGGGCCAGCCATGCGAGAGCAGCGCCTTCATCGCGCTTTCGTCGAAATCCGTGAACTGCTTGCGGTAGTGCGCCGCGTGCTGCCGGAGAAAATGCGCGGCCAGCAAGGGAATATCCTCGCGCCGGTCGCGCAGCGGAGGCAGTCGAATTTCAATCGTGTTGAGCCGGAACAGCAGGTCTTGCCGGAAGCGTCCTTCATTTACCTCGGTGTTCAGGTCGGCATTAGTAGCAGAAAAGATGCGCACATCGACGCGCCGCGGCTTGGACGAGCCGACGCGTTCAAACTCCCCCGTCTCCAGAGCTCGCAACAGCTTGGCCTGGAGGTTCTGCGAGATATTCGCGATCTCATCCAGGAACAGGGTACCGTTGTCCGCCATCTCGAACCGGCCCACCCGATCGGTCTTGGCGTCCGTGAATGCCCCTTTTACGTGCCCGAACAACTCGCTCTCGAAGATGCCTTCGGCTAATCCGCCGGTATTGACCGTCACCAGCGGGCGCGCGGAACGGAGCGAGGCCGAGTGTAGTGTTTGAGCCACCAGTCCTTTCCCGGTGCCATTCTCGCCCGTGATCAGAACATTCGCATCCGACGGCCCGACCCGCGAAATCACATCCAGGACCGGCCGCATGGCCGCGGATTGCGCCACGAGCTGCGGAAATCGCTCGGCGCGCAATGCCCGGTTCTCCGCTTCCAGCCGCTGCCCCATGCGCAAAGCACGGCCTAGTTCAATCTGCGTCTTCAAGATCGCGGAAACCCGCGCGTTATCCCAGGGCTTTTGGATGAAGTCGCGCGCTCCGCGCCGCATCGCCTCCACCGCCAGTTCCACCGATCCCCACGCCGTCATGACGATCACCGGAAGCGTGGCATCCAGGGCATGGATCCGGGCCAGAAGATCGAGACCCTCCTGGCCGGATGTAGTATCCCGCGTGTAATTCAGGTCCATGACTACGGCGTCGAAATCGCGGCTTTCCACCGCGTCCAGCACCGCTGCGGGCGATTGCACCGTTTCGGTCTGGTAACCTTCGCCCTTGGCCAGGAACCGGAGGGCTTCCAGCACGTCGGGCTGGTCGTCGGCCACCAGCAGGCGAGGCGTTGCGGTTTCGGAGGGTTTCATCTCTAGCATTTATTCATAGCGCAAACCCGTGCCATACTGATACTTCCGCAAGACATTATGGATTATGTGAACCTCGGCCGGACCGGTCTGAAAGTCTCGCGCCTCTGCCTGGGCGCAATGTCTTATGGCACGAGCCAGTGGCGCCCGTGGGTGCTCGATGAAGCCGAGGCGCGCCCGTTCATCCGCCGCGCGCTGGAACTCGGGTTCAACTTCTTTGATACCGCCGATATGTACTCGGTGGGGAAGAGCGAAGAGGTGCTGGGGCGCGCGCTGAAGGACTACGGCCCCGGGCGCGACCGCATGGTGGTCGCCACAAAGGTATACATGCCCATGAGCGACGATCCGAACCATAAGGGACTGTCGCGCAAACACATCATGCACTCGATCGACGAAAGCCTGCGCCGCCTCGGCACGGATTATATCGACCTATACCAGATCCACCGTTACGACAGCCAGACTCCCGTCGAGGAAACTCTGCGCGCGCTCGATGATGTGGTTCGGGCCGGGAAAGCGCTTTACCTCGGCGCTTCGTCGATGTGGGCCTGGCAATTGGCGCGCCTGCTTTATACCGCGGACCGTATGGGCATCGCGCGTTTCGTCACGATGCAGAATTATTACAACGTGGTGTATCGCGAAGAGGAGCGCGAAATGCTGCCGCTGTGCCGCACGGAAGCCATTGGTGTGATCCCCTTTAGTCCCCTGGCGCGCGGCTTCGTCGCGGGGAACCGGCGCAAGGAGGACCTCGGTGAGACAGTGCGAGCCAAAACAGATGAGTTCTCCCGGTGGCAGTACTACCACGAGGCGGATTTCGCGATTGTGGATAGCGTGACCGCCATTGCGCGCCAACGCGGCGTGAACAATGCCCAAGTGGCACTGGCATGGGTCCTGCAGCAGCCCGGGATCACGGCGCCGATCATCGGGGCAACCAAGCTGCAGTACCTCGATGACGCGATAGCGGCTTTGAAAATCAAGCTAGATCCGGACGAGCTGAAATCGCTGGCCGAACCATACCGGCCGCGTAATGTTTTGGCGAACCTATAAACCAACCGGGCTAGCAATACCCCAACAGCGCGAGCACCACTTTCGGGTCGGCCAAAGGAAACGCCGTCGCCGGCACGCAGCGCGGGCAAATCTGGCGGACATCTTTCGAGTATTCGGGTGTGATCAGGAGATCGCGGCGAGCCGCCAGTAGTCCGCTCACCAAGGAGTGTGTCTCGTGGAACGTCAGTGGATGACCTTGCTTCCGGTGGTCCTGCCATGCCGTTTCCATGCGGCATGCAGGCACCCATTGCGCCAACCGGACATAGTCGCCCGCGTGCTTCGCCGGTACCGGCACCCCCTCGCCCAGATCCAGGAGAATTCGCGCCGTGCGGGCCAGAACGTCTTCCGCCGAAATGACTCTAATGCTCCCGGACGGAAAATCCATTCGCAAGGTGCGGCTCAGGATCGCACCATAAGCCCGGAACACATCGACGCGCAGGGAAGTATCAGGGTCTACGAGTTGCAAAACAGTCTTGCCCGGCGGATCGAATGGATGGACATGGCGAAACAAGAAATCGCGCGCCAAGGTCTTCGGAATGGAATCAAAACCCCGAACGACAAAATCAATGTCGTTCAGGTGCCGCGCCGCTGAGCGGTTCCCGCTGCGCGCACAATGAAGTTCCACGGCAAGTCCTCCGGCAAGCGCCCAATGCGATTGGTCATGGCGCGCAAGCTTATGAAGCGAACGCAATGCCCGCTCGGCATCGTCAGCGGTTAGAAGTTGATCGATCACGAACTGCGGCCCTGAGAACGCTCTGGGGCATACTAGCACGGCTTGCTTCCTTGCCCGTCCGTGCGTAACACTGAAACTATAGATGCCGGAATTTTGTAGTTGCGGCGCCCAGTTGCCGCCCGACGCCCTGTTCTGCCATAAGTGCGGAAAACCGCAGCGGGAAATCGTGGCGCCGGAACCCCCGCCTCCGCCGGTGCAATTCACGGCGCCTCCGCCGCCGCTTCGCGAGAGCTTGCCGGTCAATTTCCGCAACCCTGTCGCGCTGCGCATTGCCTTCAGCGTGGCCATTGGCGCAACCATTCTGAGCTTTGTCGTGCCTTTCTTGAATTGGATCGCGGGCGGTTTCTTCGCCGTCTTGTTCTATCGCCGGAGCACCGGGTCATTCCTGAACGTCAATGCTGGTTTACGGCTCGGATGGATAACCGGCATCCTGGCATTTGTCCTGTATTCGATCCTGTTTACTCTGCTGGTCCTGCCACAAATGAGCAACCTGATTCAGCAGCAGAGCGCCAGCCTACCGGCCAGCAATCCCGAAGTGATCCGGCAAATGATGCGTTTCTTTGAGAGTCCTCCCGGAATCGCTATGGCGTTGGCAGCCATATTCGTTCTGATCACGCTGCTTACCATGGCCGGAGGAGCCCTAGGTGCGAAGGTGGTAGGACGCAGTTAAGCCTAATTGCTGCCGAGCCCGACGAAGAACACGCCTAGCAGAATCAATCCTAGCCCAATGAATTTCGGGCGCGTCAAAGCTTCGCCGAAGAAAAGCCTGGACCAGAACAGAGTCCAGATGTATCCCAGAGAAACCATCGGGTACAGCACCGAAAGCTGGCCATTGCGGATGCCCAAGGCGTAGAATACCGACGACCCCAAAAACAGCGCGACTCCGGCCATCAGCCGCAAATTCAAAAAGCTGACCAGGGTGTGATCCAGTTTGGCCGCTCCCAATTTGAGGAATACCGCCCCGAACGAGCCCACTACTGACGCGCCGAACACGAGGGCCATGGATTGAACCAGTGCCGGATTCATTTGCGCCCGCCTCGCCCCAAAACGGCCACGCCCACGACAATGGTCGCGATGCCCAGGTTCTTGTACAGGTTCGGCTTCTCCGGAAGGATCACATAGGAAAGCAAGGTTACCCAGACATACGTCAGGGCGATGATCGGGTACAACGTGGAGAGTTCGCCTTCGCGCAATGCCAGCACAAGCAGCAGCGTGTTAATTCCGTACAGCGCGTATCCCGCGATAAGGGGAACGTTGGTAACCACGGCCGCAATGTTGGGCTGAAAATGAGCCATCCCGATCTTCATCAGGATTTGCGCCGCGGCCCCTAAAAGCGTGCAACTAAACACCAGTGCGATGGCTTTGCGGCGCTCGGCAGGGGTCGTCTGTCTGGCAGGACTGGTGGCAACCGTGCTCAATCTCAGATCAGAATAGCAGGCTTTCCGATAGAATGGACTACTAGTGGAAGAAGAACAGTTAGCCGGAGTTGAGGGCGAGAGTACGGCCCCGCCCGAAGAACTCCCTCCGGAGCCGCAGCGTGGGTTTTTGGCGGAATGGACGGTTACCGTCATTCTGCTGCTGTTCGGGACCACCAATCTCGTTCAGGCTTACGTCATTCCGACCGGCTCCATGGAAAATTCGCTTTTGGTCGGCGATCATCTTCTGGTGGATAAGCTTTCCTACGCGCCTTCCGGTACGATTTCCCGCCATATCTTGCCGTACGATCCGCTCAAACGAGGCGATATCATTGTTTTCCGCTATCCGGTAGACATCAGCCAAACTTTTGTAAAGCGCGTAATCGGGATTCCTGGCGACCATTTACGGCTAGTCGACAAGCAGTTGATCCTGAACGGCAAGCCGGAAAACGAGCCGTACGTATACCACAACACCGACTATCTCGATTCCTATCGCGATAATTTCCCGGGCGAACCGAACGTGCATGTATCGGCGCCCGCCCTGGACATGCTGCAGAACCACGTGCAAAACGGAGACGTGGTGGTGCCCGCCGGCTTTTATTTCGCCATGGGCGATAATCGGGATTCCTCTCTCGACAGCCGCTACTGGGGTTTTGTGCCGCGCGACAACATCATCGGCAAACCGCTGGTGATTTATTGGTCCTTCAACGCGCCTACTGACGATCTCACGGCTCCCGGGCTCGACGTGCGCCACCTGGTAGATATGGTTTTGCACTTTCCCACGAAAACCCGGTGGGAACGGACCTTCCGCCTGATTCACGGCTACCCCTTGAACTGATTCCGCGCCGCTTCCAACATGCCGAACCCTCATTACTACGGACTCATCCTGGCCGGAGGGCGCGGCACGCGCTTTTGGCCCCGCAGCCGCAAACGGTCGGCCAAGCAGGTACTGAATGTCGTTGGCGAACGTTCGCTGATCCAAGCGACGGTGGACCGGTTGGCGGCCGTAATCCCACCGGAGCGGTTATGGGTTCTCACCAGCCAGGATCTTCGCGACACAATCATTCAGCAAATTCCCCAGATTCCGCCCAAGCAAATCCTGGCCGAGCCCATGCAGCGCAATACGGCTCCCGCGATTGGTTTGGCGGCGCATATCCTGCATTCGCGCGACCCGAAAGCCATCATGGGAGTGTTTCCCGCGGATCATGTAGTGGGCAAAACGGCGGCGTTTCGCAGCGTGGTCCGGGCCGCCTTCAACGGTGCGCGGGCGGGCCATCTGATGGTGGTCGGCATCCAGCCGCGTTGGCCCGAAACCGGCTATGGCTACATTGAGTTCCCGAAAGGCACGGCCGCCGGGGCCCGAACTGCGATCGCCGTCCGGCGTTTTCATGAAAAGCCGGAGTTGCCCAAAGCGAAGCGTTATGTCGCCGCCGGCCATTTTTATTGGAATTCCGGGATGTTCTTCTGGCGGACCGAAGTGCTGCTGAAAAGCCTTCGGCGCCATTTGCCGCGGACGGCGACCGTCCTCGCGGCGCTACCGCCTTTCGGAGAACGTGATTTCGATGCTCAGGTCCGGAGAGCCTTCCCGCTGTGCGACAACATTTCGATCGACTTCGCGGTTATGGAAAAAGCCGGCAATGTGAGCGGCATTCCAGCGGCCGATTTCGGCTGGAACGATGTAGGAAGCTGGAACGCCGTCTATGAATTGCTACCGCGCGACGAATGGGGCAATGTGATTGCGCGGGAATCCATCTGCCTGGATGCACGGAATAATTTCGTGGATGCCCGCGGCAAGTTGGTAGCGTTGGTGGGCGTGGAGGATTTAATTGTCGTTGACACCCCGGACGCGCTGTTAGTGGCTAGACGGGATCAAGCGCAAAGAGTGGGCGACGTGGTGAAGGCTCTGGAGAAGAGTAAGAGAGAAGATCTGTTGTAGGAAGACAGGAGGAGCGCGAAGAGGCTCCTCCCTGAGTTCAACGAAACTACTTCACCTGCGCGCGGCGGCGCCGGGAGAAAAACATCACTGCCGGCAAGCCCATGCCGATAAGTGCGATGTAGCCTGGTTCGGGAACAGCAGCGGCTTCAGAAAACTCGAAGTGACCGGGAGCCTGCGTGGTTTCGATCGCGTCACCATTGTCGTTGCCCAACGGATTACCACCCTGCAGAACGTATGCGTCGGTTAGTCCGCTGCCATTGACCACACCCGAATGGATGTCTTTGTCGAACACGGACAGACCTACCGCCTCGGTCCCATTCATGTTTCCGTTAAGCAGAATCTGGACGCCGGGCTGCGGGCTACCTTGGGGACCATTGAAGCCGCCCACGTTGCTCGCTTCGCCGCCACCGCCCAAGGGTCCGAGGCCAATCGCGACCGATTGGCCCGGAGCTAGAGTTAACGCTCCGGACGTGAAGCTGTAATCTATCCCGCAGCACGCTACCGCTACATCTCCAATCGTTCCGTTAAAGGTCGTCGTGCCGTTGTTCGTAACAGTGAAGTAACTGGTGTCGGGTGCACCACTCACGTTGTTTAGTGTGGCAGGCAGGGTGAACGCATAGGACGTAGTGACGTCAATCGTATAGCCGACTTGGTCGGCAAAGGCGGACATCGCGAACAGGAGCCCCGCCGCCGCCGGGACTAGAAACCTTGGGAACATCAAGTATCCTCCGTCAAGAAGTGAAAGTACGCTGCAACGAAAGCATAATTTAGGATTTTCTATACATCAATAGGAATTGGTACTTTTAATCGACATTGGTACGAGAATTCCGCTGAAACACTGAGGCGTTCTAGTACGTGGCGAGCCTCAAACAGGACTCATAGAACTGGGAATGGACGAGTCTGTAACCGGGCGGAGCCGCTACCGGCCCCGCCCAAATAATCGGAATGCTGGAAGGAACTACTTACTCTGACCACGGCGGCGCCGGGCCAGGAACATAACTGCCGGCAAACCCGCGCCCAGGAGTGCGATGTAGCCCGGCTCCGGTGTTGCAGTGGCCGCGGCTTCGGAGAACTCAAAGTGGCCGGGAGCTTGGGTCGTCTCAATCGCATCGCCGTTATCGTAACCGAACGGATTGCCGCCCTGGATCACATAAGCATCGGTCAAACCGCTGCCATTCGTGACTCCCGAATGCACATCGGCATCGTTCACTGACAGGTTCACTGCTTCCGTTCCGTTAATCAGACCATTCAGGAAAATTGTGATCCCGGTTTGAACCGAGCCGTAGGCTCCGCCATACCCGCCCATATTGCTGGACTCGTCATTCACAGAAAACGAGACAGACTGGCCGGGAGCGAGAGTCTGCGATCCAAAAGACTGGCTAAAGTCGGTGCCGAAACCGGAAACCGCATTCGCGCCAAGAGTACCGGTGAAGGTGGTAGCGCCGTTGTTGGTCAGGATCACGAAACCGGTATCGGGGCTACCGGTGCAGCAACCCAAAAACGTAGGCCCGGAAGGCGGGCCGCCGAACTGATACTCGGTGGTGACATCAATTGTGTAGCCCAGTGGATCGGCCATCGCGCTGCTTATGGAAAACAGGGCGACTCCGGCAAGCAATAGGCAGGCTGAACGGGACATAACTGTGGCATTTCCTCCGTTTGTTTTCGTATTGATACTACTTTCGAGAGTCTAGGTGCAGACCGTTGGAACCACAAGTTTTACAGGTACCTATCGCATGCCGTTCGTACCGCTTGCGTCCAGAAAATCGTTCCAGGGATTGCTGGTACTTGACTCAGGCAGAGCAATTGGCGGACAGCCCGTTCGGAAGCCCGCCTGCGGCGCCTTGCTATCCTAACGCTGGTGTTCTGGTTCTGGTTGTGGGTAGGCCCGGCGCTGGCACTGGCGGCACTCTCGTTGGCTGGCGAGCGGGCGCGCGCAGCCTACATTCACTACTGCCTGTCCGAAGAACCAAGCGATTTGCCTCCGGCCAGTGTCATTGTCCCGGTCAAAGGCGAAGACGAAGGGCTGCGCCAGAACCTGGCGGCGCTGGCAGCCCTGGACTATCCCGATTATGAGCTGATCGTCGTGGCGCGCAGCGCGGAGGATCTGCCGCCCGGCGTCCTCCCGGCCCGAGCGAAAATCGTCCTGGCGCACGGGCAAGATCCGCGTACAGGCGAGAAGGTACAAAACCTTCTGGCAGCCGTGCAGGCAACGCGCAAGCACAGCAAGGTCTTCGCGTTTGCCGATTCGGACGGGCGGGTGACTAAGCGCTGGCTCCAGGCATTGGTAAAGCCGCTGACGGACGAAAGAGTGGGCGCGGCCACCGGGTACCGCTGGTTCATGCCGGAACCGGCAGGGTTCTGGTCTCTGTTGCGGGCGTCGTGGGATGCGGTCCCGGCCGGTATGCTGGGGCCGGGGGATAACCGGTTCGCTTGGGGAGGGGCAATGGCGCTTCGCCGAGAGACATTCTCTCAGGCCGCCGTGCCGGAATACTGGAAGGGGGCGATCAGCGATGACTATGCCTTGAGCTCCGCCGTTCACGCCACAGGCCTGGCGATCGCATATGCGCCCGGAGCGCTGACGCCCAGCCTGGACCGCATCTCCGCGCGCGGTCTGTTCCGGTGGATGCGCCGGCAGATGATGATCACGCGCTTCTATAACCCGCGCCAGTGGTGGCTGGGGCTCATCGCCCACCTATTTTATTGCGGCGCCATGGCGGCCTCGGTTGTAGCGGGATGCATGGGGCGGCACATAGGGTGGTTCACCCTGGCCGCGCAGCTTGGCGCAGGCATGCTCAAGGGGTCGCGGCGCGCGGCGCTCGCGCGGGCCGCTCTTCCCGAATACGCCGGCTGGTTTCGCCGATACGGCTGGTTCCACGCGGCCGCGGTTCCGCTGGCGACCTGGCTGTGGCTCATCGCCCTGGTCTCCTCAGCCTTCGGTAGTACGATCGAATGGCGCGGCCACCGTTACGAATTGAAGAATGGCGCGCGGGCTGAGCGAGTATAATCTCAACGTAAGGGAGGATTTCCGTGGCGAAGGACCGAAGTCCCAAAAAAGAAACGAAAAAGCCCAAGAAGAAGAAATAAGCAATCAGCCATCAGCGGATCAGCAATCAGCGGGATCCGGGTTTGGCTGATTGCTGACTGCTGAGAGCTGAGTGTTCTCGTAAGGAGCCAACATGCGCACAGAGTGGGTAGCCAAACGTAAGAACGACCAAATCCGCACGCAGTTGCATTATGCCCGGCAGGGCACCGTTACGGAAGAGATGCACTACGTGGCGCGGCGGGAAAACCTCTCTCCGGAAACAGTGCGCTCCGAAGTGGCGCGCGGCCGGATGATTATACCGGCCAACGTGAACCACACGAATCTCGAGCCGATGTCAATCGGCGTAGCTTCGAAGTGCAAGATCAACGCGAACATTGGCAATTCCGCGGTGAGCTCGAACATCGAGGAAGAACTGGAGAAACTGCGGTACTCGGTCAAATATGGCGCGGATACCGTAATGGACTTGTCCACGGGCGGCGACATTCCAGCGATCCGCAAAGCGATCATCCAAAATTCACCGGTGCCCATCGGGACCGTGCCGATTTATGAAGCGCTTTCGCGCGTGCGGCGCGTGGAAGACCTTAGCAAGCAGGTCATGCTGGAAGTGATCGAAGAGCAGGCCGAGCAGGGCGTGGATTACATGACCATTCACGCCGGGGTGCTGGTGCAATACATTCCGTTAACCACGAAGCGTGTGACCGGCATTGTGAGCCGGGGAGGATCGATCCTGGCGGAATGGATGGTAAAAAACCACCGCCAGAACATGCTGTACGAGTGCTTCGAGGACATCTGCAAGATTTTCCAGAAGCACGACGTGAGTTTTTCCCTGGGCGACGGATTGCGGCCGGGAAGCCTGGCGGACGCCAGCGATGAGGCGCAGTTCGCGGAATTGAAGACGCTCGGCGAGCTGACCCGGAAAGCCTGGGAGTACGACGTTCAGGTGATGATCGAAGGCCCGGGGCACATTCCGATGGACGAGATCGAGCTTCAAGTGCAGAAGGAAAACGAGATGTGCTACGAAGCTCCCTTCTACACTCTGGGGCCCCTGGTCACGGATATCGCGCCGGGATACGATCACATCACTTCGGCGATCGGCGCGGCGATGATTGGCTGGTACGGCGCTTCCATGCTGTGCTATGTGACCCCCAAAGAACATCTGGGATTGCCAAACCGCGATGATGTGAAGGCTGGAATCATCGCCTACAAAATAGCCGCGCATGCTGCCGACGTAGCGCGAAAGCGGCCCGGCGCTCGGGACCGGGATGACGCTCTTTCCCGCGCCAGATACCGCTTCGACTGGAAGCAGCAGTTTGCGCTCTCGCTCGATCCCGAGACGGCGCAGGCCTACCACGATGAGACCTTGCCGGAGGAAGGGTTCAAGGACGCAGCGTTCTGCTCCATGTGCGGGCCGAAGTTCTGTTCGATGAACATCTCTTCCAAAGTGGAAAAGTTCACGGCGGAAGAGGCTGAAGAGGTGGTAAAGGGCACCTCCACGGATCACCTGTTACAGATTTCTGGCGCAGATTAGCCGCAGCGGTAACAAGGTTGCAACCTTCCCGCGCGGAGGGAAGGCATGAAGGCGCTATTGTGCGCAATCGTCCTGATCGGATTACCGGCATACGCGCAGGACCAGGCGGATGATGCAGAGGCGCAAAATACTCAGGCGGCCGCCGCGGAAGCACAGAATACGACGACGCCCCAGAATCCAGCGCAGCCCCAGCGCGCGGAGCGCTCGGCGCTCAACGTGACACCAGGCACGGAAGCCATCCAAAATAAGGACCTCTACGAGAGCACGGGTATCATTCATCCGTTTCGGCGGATGGCCCGGTTTGTCGCGAAAGACGAGGAGCGAATCTGGACCAGCCCGTTTCACACCAGCAAATCCGATCTCAAATACTGGTTGATTTTCGGCGCGGCCACCGGGACGCTGATCGCCTTTGACGAGAAGATCCAAAAAGCCGCGCCCAACCCGAACGCCCTGGTGACGCTGGGGACGAATGGATCCTACCTGGGTGCGGCATACACGTTGATTCCGATCAGCGCCGGGTTCTACTTCATTGGCTCCAAGACGAAGAACGAGCGGTTCCGGGAGGCCGGATTGCTGTCCTTCGAGACGCTCATTAATACCACGCTGGTAGAAGAGGCGCTCAAAATCGTTACGGACCGGCAGCGCCCACTGGAGGGTACGGGTGAAGGGCAGTTCTTCCACTCGACCAACCGGTTGAACTCGGGCTTCCCATCCGGGCATTCGATCAACACGTTCGGGCTAGCTTCTGTGTTTGCGCACGAGTATTCCCATACGACTTGGGTAAAGGTAGTGGCCTACTCATATGCGGCCGGGGTTGCCCTGGCGCGCCTGGCCGCGGACCGCCATTTCCCCAGCGATACGCTCGCCGGCGGCGCGATGGGCTGGTTCATCGGCGACTACGTGTACGCCAAGCGGCACAATCCATCGTTGGATCAGAAGCGTACCGTTACGCAGAAAATTCTCGATCACGTAAGAATCGGCGGTGCGGCGTATTAGGTGGTTTCTCGAACGGCGGTGAAAGGCAAACCCTGTCCACGTGGCGGAAATGCGGCAGTTTGGGACAGCGAAGCCAGCCTCCGCGTGCTATCGTGAAACCAGACTCGCGGCAACATGCGCAATTGGAGCGTGCTCCTCTTCTTCCCGGTGGTGCTGATGTGCCAGCCGGAGCCCCCCGCGCCGGCGTTGGTCCGGGGAGTTCTGCTGGAACACGATCCGCAGACCGCGAAGGGCGAATTCAGCGTACGGCGCGACGATAACCACGTTCTGCGGTATTCGTTTGATGCCAAAACCTACGTTGAGCGAGACAGTCAGCCGATTGAGGTCTCGCGGCTGGAACCGGGCGAGAAGGTGGAAGTGCTTTCCGACGAAGGCCCGGCCACTTCGCTGCGGTATGCGCGGACTGTACATGTACTGGCGCCGGCGCCCGTCACGCGCACGCTGACCCAAGGGCGGCTGCGGGCCTACCGCACTCCGGTGGAGCGCTTGCTGCCGGCAGCGCCGCTGAGTTTCTCGGGCGTGATTTTCGGGTTGAGCAACAGCCAGGTCAAAGTACATACCAGGCAGGCCGGCGACCAGACCTTCCTGCTCCGGCAGGATACGCGTTACGTGGAAGACGGCGATCTAGTGGATGCCGGCGCGTTGAAGCCCAACTTGCGCGTATTTGTGCGGGCGGGGCGAACGCTGTACGACGATATCGAAGCCTACCAGATCGTCTGGGGCCATATTTTGCTGCCTTCGCAGAGGGGAAAGTAGGCGCGAACGCAATCGTCGCTTACGGTCGCAGGCCGGAAACGGCCCGATTATGAGTACCGGCTTCCAGGTATTCCTTCAGAGCCACGGCGTTGTTGTAATCGGTGTCCCGGGCGGCGTATACGAGCGTGACGCGGCCGTGGCGCGCGGCGGCACGGATCGGTTCCCAGGCTTCGGGCTTGGCGTCGAGCTCGGCGCGGTAGCGGCGCTGGAATTCCGGCCACTTTTTGGGATCGTGGGCGAACCAGCGGCGCAGCTTGTCGCTCGGCGCTACGTCCTTGAGCCAGCCATCCAGGCGTAGAGTGGTTTTCTTCGCGCCGCGCGGCCAAAGCTTATCTACCAAAAAGCGCACGCCATCCTCGGGCGTGGCACGTTCGTAGGCCCGTTTGAGTGCCAGCATCCGGTGAGCCCTCTTTCATTATCGGCCCCGCAATTCGGGGCAGGGAAAGGGAGATATACTACTCGGTTGCGGCTGATACGTTTGAGAATCCGATGAGCGCGGCAGAGCTGATTACACCGCATGCGGCGGGATTGACCGGGAAGGCGGAAACGGCCCACCGGTGCCTGTATTACATGGCGTTGATGCGGGAAGTGGAAGATCGCATCGAGCGCAAGTTATACCGGCAAGGCAAGGTTCTGGGCGGCGTGTACGTGGGCCGCGGGCAGGAAGCGATCCCGGTGGGCACGTCGCTGCTGGCCGGCCCCGAAGATGTGCTGTTCCCGTCGCACAGGGACATGGGACTGTTCTTCGTACGCGGGGTGCCGCCGGGACGCATTTTTGCCCAGTACATGGGCCGGGTGGACGGCCTGTCGCGCGGGCGCGACGGCAATATGCACATGGGCGACTTGAACCTGGGGATCGTGGCGATCATCAGCGCCATGGCGGCCTCCGTTCCAGTGGCTACCGGAGCGGCGCTGGCCTTACGCTACCAGGGAAAGAACGGCGTGGTGTTCTGCTATTTCGGCGACGGCGCCACCAGCCGCGGCGATTGGCACGAAGGTTTGAACTTCGCCTCGGTACAGAAGCTGCCGGTGGTGTTCATCTGCAACAACAATCAGTACGCTTACTCGACGCCGCTCAATAAGCAAATGGCGGTGGCCAACGTGGCCGACCGCGGGCCGGCGTACGCCATGCCGGCCGAGATCGTGGACGGCAATGACGTGATGGCGGTGCACGAGGCCGGGGCGCGGGCGGTAGCGCACGCGCGCGCCGGCGAGGGCCCTTACCTTCTGGAGTGCAAAACGTTCCGGATGACGGGGCATGCGGCCCATGATGCGGCCGATTATGTGCCCAAGAACCTATGGGACGAATGGGGCAAGCTGGACCCCATCGTACGGCTGCGTGCCCGGATGGTGGAAGAAGGCTGGGCCACGCAGGCCGAGACAGACGAGTTGCTCGAGCGCATTCGGAAGGAAGTGGATGAGGCAGTGGCTTGGGCCGAAAACAGCCCATACCCCGATCCGGCGACGGTGACGGAGGGAGTGTACGAGGCGTAGGCTCGCCCTCTCCTGACTATGGCTACAACCTATCTGGAAGCGATCCGCGAAGGCCTCTGGGAGGAAATGGAACGCGACCCCAATGTCTTTCTGATCGGCGAAGATCTCGGAGTCTATGGCGGCGCGTTCAAAGTGACGGCGGGATTCCTGGAGAAATTCGGGGAAAAGCGGGTGGTGGATACGCCGATTTCGGAGTCGGCAATCGTAGGCGCCTCGATCGGGGCGGGGCTGATGGGGCTACGGCCGGTTGCCGAGATGCAGTTTTCGGATTTCATAACCTGTGCATTCGATCAGATCGTGAATTTCGCGGCCAAATGCCGGTACCGCTGGTCGGCGAGCGTGCCGATCGTGGTCCGCGCGCCTTCCGGAGGAGGGATCCACGGGGGCCCGTTTCATTCGCAGAACCCGGAGATGTGGTTCGTGCACACCCCTGGGCTCAAAGTAGTGGCGCCGGCCACGGCATATGACGCCAAAGGGTTGATCAAATCGGCGATTCGCGACAACGACCCGGTGCTTTTTTTCGAACATAAGGGGCTGTATCGCCGGATTAAAGAAGATTTACCGGAAGAAGAGTACACGGTTCCGCTGGGGAAGGCTAAGGTGGCGCGGAAGGGGCGGCACCTGAGCATCATCACCTATGGCGCGATGGTATGGGTGGCGCTGGACGCCGCGGACCAATTGGCCGGGGAAGGCATCGAAGCCGAGGTGCTGGACCTGCGCACGCTTTCGCCGCTCGATCGGGAGGCGGTGTGCGAGACCGCCAAAAAGACTTCGAAGGTGCTCCTGCTGCACGAAGACACGCAGACCGGCGGCTTGGCCGGGGAACTGGCGGCGACCCTGACGGAGCGCGTCTGGGACTACCTGGACGGGCCGATCGTAAGGGTAACCGCGCCGGACACGCCTGTGCCATTCAGCGCGCCACTGGAAGACGCATTTCTGCCGAACGCCCAGAAGGTCATCGAGAAAGCACGCTGGCTGCATCGGTACTGAAAATGTGGAGGGGTCCCACCGGTGCGGTACGCCGGTGCAGATTACGTTTGAGAGCCGTGACCAGGCTAAATGGAGGCTGATCTTGCCCATGCCACCGCGAATAGCCGTCCCGAACACGAGATTGAGCCCGCGACAACCAGTAACTCCCTCGGGGGCGCCGCCCGTTTACCGTCCCGCAGCCGTGCAGGCTCCGGCATATCAGCCCGGGCCACAGCCGGCGCGCAACTCCGTGGCCGGCGCACCGCCGGTCTATAACCCTGTTCGCGTCCTGCAGCGGAAGCTATTGGCTCCAGGTGTGGGCGGCGCCCCGCCAGTGTACCGGCCGGCTGAAGCCGCACAGAAGAAGACTCCCGTCGCGGCGCTTCCGGTGAGACCAGCTTCGCCTTCGCGGACTCCCCCTCCGCCGATGATTCCCCGCGCCACAACCTCGTACGGCGGCAAACCTGCCCCGGCCCGTGTTGCGTCCCAGCCTGGCCGTCTAATAGTCCAGCGAATGGAAGAGGGCGCCTCCGAGTGGCAACCGCAGGCGTATGTACCGTACGAGGAGGCGCCGCTAAAGCTTACCGCCGGTGTCACCCTGAAGATGGGCGGAAAACTGGCAGAGTTGAATTTCAGCGATCTGCCGGGGTTGATCTACAGCGTGCCCCTTTTGCGCTATCTCTCCACGGAGAAGGGCTGCAAGGAACTCTGCGACCAGTACGAGGTTTGGCTCACCGCCCAGTCCCTCCAGCAGCATCTGCCATTGAAATTCGGGGAGGCGATTCAGGGGAGACGCGTATACTACGTGGCACACGGCTCCGCCAAAGAGGTGATGTTCGATGACAAGGATGCTAGTGCGATCGCACTGTCGATAGTGGAAGAGTTGAAGCTCGATGCAGGGCCAATCGTCGAGCCAATCCAGATTCGGCTCGTGGGCTGCTACTCCGCTGCCTTGGTGGAAGCGGTGGTGGAGAAGATCCGCAAGAGCGGGAAGGTGAAACTAGGGGAAGGCGGCAGCATTGCGGTTAAAGGCACGGTGGGCACCTATTTCCGGAAAGGCGAGCAATCGCAGATGCTGGCCAAGGACCAGACTGGCGAAGGGAGAGCTCAGCCTTACTTTAAGCAGAGCGATCTGAAAATTACCGAAATCTTCAACGAATTCAAGCTTAATTGCCAAAAACTGTGCGGAGGCCTGGTAGAAAAGGCCAATCAATGCAAAAAAGATCCCTTCTTGCTCGACTTCCTTGGCGGGGTGACCGCTGGTCAAGCCACAAGCCTGGTGGCCAAATGGGCGAAGCGCGGACTTAAGGATATCTGCGGGCTGCTGGTTGAGCTGAAGCAAAAGATCGAGTTGTCTACGCCCAAGTCCTCGGATTTCTCCGAATATTGCGTGAAGTTAATTAAGGAGTTTAGCGAGGTGCAAGTGCAGGTCTTGAAAGAGTTGCTTGCCACGCGGGAAAATCTTCTCACCGCCCTCTTCCAGTTGCAGGGTAAGGGGGTCGTCTCCAAAGGCCGCGGCGAGCGGCACATCACGAGCACCTGGAAGTAAAAAGAACCGCTTCGAAGAACTCTAGCGGCCCTTCTGCATCGCTACTGAGGCGCGCGAACGGTGCTGTGTGGCCACCGCCGCCATAACCTACTCCAATTCGCGGATGCACCGCCTGCGCCAAATCGGTTCGCCCCCGGCGCGGCTGCCTGCTCCCCATTGTGATACGATGCCAGACCATGAATCGCCGAACCTGGTTGTCATCGCTCGGTATCTCCGCCGCCGGCGCCTTTACCGGGCTTTCCGCCCGTACCGATTCCGGCGGCGCCAAACAGTCGTGGGTCGTTTCGCTGGAGAGCTTCCGGGCGAGCCGTGCCGATCAAATGCCGCAATTGCACTCCTATCTGGGCGGAACGTTCCTCCCGTATATGACGCAGCTCCATAGGGGCCCAAAGATGTTCCTCGACGCGATCGTTGCGCCGCACACTCCGCAGGTGCTCGTCTTGACCGCATTTTCGAGCTTTGCAGAGATGCTCGAGCTGCGCGGCAAAGTTGCAGCTCATCGGGAAATCCAACGAGCACGCGCAGATTGGGCATGCGGCGAATCGCAAATCCTGGTCACGAGCCCCGATTCGCTCCGCTTCCAGAATGGGCCAGCGCGCCGCCGGAATGGCATTTTCGAACTCCGGGCATATCATGCGCCCGCGTGGGGCGATCGGCCGCCGACTGCGATCCCAGCGTTCGGCCGCGCCGGCATTCGCCCCATTCTGAGTGCCTCCGCGGCCGGAGAACACCTGCCGCGATTCACGTTCCTGGTTGCGTTTGAAAACCTCGCAACACGCCAGGAAGCTTGGGAGCGGCTGGATGGCGACTCGCAATGGGGCGGTCTGGATGCAAAGGTTACCAGTGCCTCGATTTATAAGCTCGCGCCCTATTCGCCATTGTCGTAAGTAGAGGAACCGGAAACATGGCATGGACCTTCAAAATCTATCCCTCCATCGGCATCGCGAGAATTGGGAATCATCCGGGCAGTTCGCCACAGGACTATTACGTGGGACCCGAGATTCCAGGCACCGTGATCGTTCCGCCAAACGGCTATAAAGATTCGAGCGGACGAGTGCTGCGCCAGGCCGCGCGCTTCCGCATTTATGGCTGGGAAAACGGCGTTTTCATGGGCGAGATCACCTCCTCGGTGGCCGAGATCTCGTGGACCGTCGAACTGGCGAACACCAAAGCGGCGTTCAACCGATTCACGGGTATCGGCGAGCCAACCGGCCCGCTACGGAACGCGTCCGTTACCGATCGCAGTTCTCTCATGATCACACCCGGCCCTCGCACGATCGCCGGACCCAACGGCGCGGCCTCGTTCGACACCGGCTTTTTCATGGGAACGCCTGTACCGCTCGGAGAAATGCAGACCGACTCGAATGGCCGCCTTCTGGTGCTCGGCGGGTACGGGAATTCCAGTTCTCCCAGCAACGCGCCGCTCACATCGTTCGATAACAACGATGGCTGGCACGACGACGTATCCGACGGTCCGGTGACTGCCACCGTCGCCCTGCAGGGCACCGGAACGCCCGTTCAGGCCAGTGGCGCTTGGGTGATCTGCCCTCTGCCGCGATTCGCACCGCCGATCTTCCACATCATTACTCTCTATGACGCGCTGCTGCAGACCGCCGTCGATCGTCTTGGCTACCAGGTCTCTCCGACGCCGTCGTTCACAAATGATATATATCCAATCCTGCAGCGTGCCATTCAGTATCAATGGGTCACTACGAAAATCGGCAACAAGCATGCGCCACTGCTGGCTGTGATTCCGCCGCCCGCCACGGCCGATCAGCGGAATACGGTCTTTCAGCAGTTGCGCGATCCGGCCATCACCCCGACTGTAGATACTCCACACCTGATGCCGGCGATCTGGACGGACTATTTCGCCGAAGTTTTTGGAATCAGAGGCCACGGATCGCCGAGTACCGGTCATTGGGCGAACCATGCGTTGACTCCCACGCAATACAATGCGATGAAGAACTGGGCGGCGGGCAATTTCGTCAACGACTGGGTGGGACCTCCTACGCCCGGTACGAACATCACTCCGGATGGGCTTACCCGCGCGGCTTTGGAGAACTGTAGCGGCGGGCCGTTTTTCCCCGGAATCGAAACCAGCTTTTTCACGCGCGATGTGTATCCGTATGTAGAACCTTTCCGGCTCGATGGAAGCCAGCTCCAAGCCGGCGACCTCACCAAGCAGCAGGCCGTACCCTGGCAGACTGACTTCTTCGACTGCGTTTTCCAATCGCCTTTATCGTGGTGGCCGGCTGCCCACCCCGATAATGTCTTTACCGCGAACTCGAACAACTACGTTACGTGGGATCGCGGTCTGAATAGTTTTTCCGACATGATCAATTTTTGGAGCGGCCTTGGGTTCTTGGTTCAGAGCGGCAATTCGATTGTCGAGACCGAGCGAACCCTGTAGCTCTCTCGCGTGAAACAGTCATTCGATGTGGTAGTGGCCGGCGGCGGACCCGCCGGCTCCGCTGCCGCCCTCGATCTGAGCCGGCGCGGATTCCGGGTAGCCGTCATCGAGGCCGCGCCCATCGAAGGGGCCCGTTACGGCGTTTTTCGGGTCGGTGAAACACTGCCGCCTGAAATCCGAGTGTCGTTGGCGAAGCTGGGCATTTGGGAGCAGTTTCAGGCCACAGACCGCCTGGAATCGTACGGAATCCGCTCGGCGTGGGAAACGCCTGACCCTCGCGATCGGGATTTCCTCTTCAACCCTTACGGCTGCGGCTGGCATGTCGATCGCGCCCGCTTCGACGCAATGCTCGCTTGCGCGGCGGCGCGCGCCGGGGCGGAGCTTTTGACTTGTGCGCGAATTACCGGCGTCGATCAGGATGCGGACGGCTGCTGGATTCTTGAGATCGCGCAAGAGGGAACCACGCGAAAACTTTGTGGCGGCATGCTCGTCGAGGCCACGGGCCGCAAGGCTTCGATCGCGCGCATGCTTGGTTGCCGGGCACGAGTGGTGGATCGGTTGATCGGCGCAGTTGCCCTGCTTCGGCGGCGCGAAACCACACAGTGGACGTTGATTGAGGCAGCCGAAAACGGCTGGTGGTATTCGGCGCCAGTTCCTGGCGAGCGAATGGTGTTCGCCTATATGACGGATTCCGACTTATCGCGCAAATCGGGCTGGCGCGACCTCTTGCAATCCGCTCCGCTCACGCGGGAACGGGCGGGCGCCATAGAAATGCTGTCTCCGATCCGCATTGTCTCCGCGGCTTCAATGCTGCGCGAGCCAGTGCATGGCCCGAACTGGATTGCCGCCGGCGATGCCGCTCTCGCGTTCGATCCTCTTTCCGGACTGGGAGTCCACAAAGCCATCGAAAGCGGACTCCGGTCGTCTGCGGCAATAGCGCGCAATTTGGAAGGCTACTCGGAAGCGCTGATGGAATACGAGAATTGGACCGTCGAGAGTTTCCAGTCGTACCTTTCGATGCGCCATCAGTTTTACGGCAGTGTCGAGAGGTGGCCCGGGTCCGTTTTTTGGCAACGCCGAGGAAAGCGCAATGAAACGCAGGACACGCGGCGATAGCCGCGTCCACCGGCGCCCGCCACAACCGGGAACCCGTGAGAGTGATCAGAGCGCCGCGTTCCTCCACAACTCGCGGAACTACCGGCGCTTCGGCGCTCTTGATTTCGCCGCTTCGCGTCCCCTGATTTCCGCGGCGCGGAACTTGGCGATGCGTCCAATCAACCCTACGGGAACGGGCTCGGAGAGCGGAAACCGGATGGTGCCTTTTTCGACTTCATACGCGGCGAGCGAATCGCCGAACGCCGCGATTACCGAGTCCGTGGCGGCGTATATCGAATAGTGTTGCTTCCAGACGGCAAAATGGAGCAGGCGGTGACCGCGCAGAGTATACGTCGGCATACGGTAGGAGATGGTTTCGGCCGCTTCCGGTACAGCCTTACGGATCGTGTTCCGCACTTTCTGGAGCGCGGCCCGCGCGGCCTCGGGTTGCGAGGCGATGTAGTCCTCGACGGATTGGAAACTGGTTTTGGCCAAGGAGAGAGTCGCCACGGCTTAAATTATAAGGCCGGTAGAGAATTGGAAGTCCGGTTCTCGGCCAGCGTCTTGGCCGCCTCCTCGATGACACTGGACCAGTCGCCGGGCCGTGGCTGCCGGAAGAGGCGGGCTGTAGGATACCAAGGGCTGTCCTGGCGATGGCGCAACCACGCCCAGTGCGCGGAGAACTTCAGCAGAACCCAGACCGGCCGCGCCATCGCCCCGGCAAGGTGCGCGAGGGAGGTGTCGACCGCGATCACCAGGTCGAGTCCGGCAACCAGCGCGGCGGTATCCGCAAAGTCGGTACAGTCGCGGATGCGGGCCACATCGATATTTCCGAACTGCGCCAGGATCTCTTCGTCGCCCTCCCGAAGCACTTTCTGCAACGAAAGGAAGCTGGCGCCCGGAATCCGGAGCAACGGGACGAGCGCGCGTAGCGGGATGGAGCGCTCGCGATCCGTGGGATTGTCGGGATTGCCTGCCCAGCACAGGCCGATGGAATAGTTGGTCCGCACGGGTGGAGCCTGCAGATAGGGGACACCGCCGGGAATCGTCTCGAGGGTGGTCTGAAACGCCAGGGGCAAGCTAAGCAGGGGCGCGTGGAAATCAAAATCCGGGGGCGGATCTCCCGGAGCAAGCAGCGCGGCAGCGCCCGCCAGGCTGGCGAACAGGCGCAGCAGCGGCCGGGGCCCTTCTAGAAGAACGCGCGCGCCGCGCTGCGCCAGCAGCGGTACGTAGCGGGCAAACTGAATGGTGTCGCCCAGCCCCTGTTCAAAATACAGCAGAATGGTTTTCCCGGCCAGATCGGCGCGGCCGTCCCACAGCGGCTGGGGATACTCTCGCGGACGTGAGTAGGTGGAGATCTGCCAGCGCGCTTCGTAATCCGGCCAAGCCGCCGTATAGTCGCCGAGTGACAGGCGCGCCAGCGCAAGGTTGAGACGAGCCTGCGCGAGCGATGGGTCTAAGTCGGAAGCGCGAACGAATCGCGCGGCAGCCTCCTCATGCCGGTTCAAGACCACCAACGCCTTGCCGGCATTGTTATGGATGCCGCCAACGTCCGGATTCAGCTCGGTGGCGGCTTGGTAGCACTGGAGCGCCTCATCCGGACGGCCCAATTCCATCAGCGCGTTCCCCAGATTGCTGTGAGCCACTGCGAGTTTTGGAACCAGCGTAGCCGCCGTGCGAAAGGAGGCGGCGGCATCCTCGACGCGCCCGAGAGCCAAGTACGAGTTGCCCAGATTGTTGTGGCCGTATGCGAATCGAGGCTGGAGGGCCAGCGCACGCCGATAGCGCTCCGCAGCCTCCTCGTGACGGCCCAGCGCTTGCAGAGTGTTTGCGAGCGCATTCCAGGCCTCGGCCGATGCCGGCCGGCAGGCGGTCGCCGTGCGGAGCAACGAGAGCGCCGCCTCCGGTTCTCCTTGTTGCAGGCGTATGACGCCAAGACCATAAAGCGCGCCGAAATGAAGGGGGGCCTTCTTCAGGATGGCCGTGAACAGCGCCTCGGCCTCGCCCTCCCGGCCAGCCGCCTGCAGATCCAGGGCTCGCTCAAAATCGAGATCTACGCTCGCACCGCGCGGCGGCTGTCGAAATCCCTTTGGGATTGGAGTGCCTGGCCGGGCCATTGCGTGTCGGATTAGGCACGGCAGCGCTTGCGAATTCGGACAGCGCAGAGCGCAGCCACCAAGCCAACCACTGCCAAGGACGCCGACGAAGGCTCAGGCGTAGCTGTGCCGGGATTCGCCTGACCGGTCGATGTCCATGTCGTGGTAGAGTCTTCCGCCTGGATCACGTCGACCGTCACGTTGCCGCCCGAGTTGCTCGTCACGGTCCCTAATTGGTAGCTGACGGTAGTGGTAATAGATGTCGGGAAGCCGTTGCTCAGGTTGCTGAATGAATCGCAGCCGAGGATGGTAGCAAAGGTGTTCCCGGCATTGGTCGGGTCGACGCTGATGGTGGCCCCAATGTCATTGAAACCGGGACAGATATGGCCCGAAACCGAGGTCGCGGTCAAACTGACGTTGCCGGGAAGTTCGGAAACAGGCGGAAACGGAGGGGGCGGCCCGTTCTGCTGGTAGGAACCGGAGGCTCCTAGGCTGAAAGGGAAATTGTAGTTGAGTGTGCCAGGGTTGAGCAGACCTATATCCTGTTCCAAAACCTGCTCGACCGTAAGGCCACTATCCAGCATCATGTTCAGGTTGTTGCCGCCGAAGAGAAGTTGTTGATAGGTATAGGTTTCGAGTTGATTGGAGGCGCCGGCGTTAATAATCGATGCGTTGACATTCAACCCGTAACCGATAGTCCCCAAATCTATGGTTACAGTGCTGCCTCCCGACCCGCCGTTGGCGCCCGAGCCCCCTCTTGCGGAAGGCGCGACAAATAGGACGACAGCGGCCGCTCCGGCCAGTCCCAGACGTTTCAAACCTATTGGCCTCATGCGCGCCTCCCAGCGGATTCCCGGTTCGGTTGCAATTGTGAATAAAGCTGGTTGCCCATACGATTCAACCATGCGATCTAGTTTCTAAAAAAGGCAAGTATCCACAGGTACGAAACGTTTCAGCGCTTATTTTTCAATGTGGTACACTCTGAACGGCTTTATGGGTTCGGCGAATGGCGCCGGGGTGCTTCCGGTAGATCCGGGCAGACTGGATGATTTCCGGGGCTATCTGGATCAACTTCTCGCAGTCTCTTCCTTTTCATCGTCCCGGCGACGCGGACAGCTTCTTCGGTACCTGGTGGAACACGCCTTGGCGGGGCAGGCTGCCGAAGTAACCGAGTACGGTATTGCCCTGGATGTCTTCGGGAAGCCAACTTCGTTCGATCCGCGGCTGGAGGCGACCGTCCGAGTGGAGATGAGCAGGCTCCGCCGCGCTCTGAGCGACCACTATGCGGACGCAGGCGCGGCCGACCCCTGGCATATCGAACTGCCGGCTCGCGGCTACCTCCTGGTGATTACGCCGAATCAGGCATTTCCGGCTGCTGTGGCGGAAGCGCCGGCCGAGATTGGGGAATCGCGCGCGGGCAAGCGTGTGTCACGGCGGTGGCTGTGGGTGGCCGCCGCCGCGATCGCCGCAGTAGTCGTCCTCCTGGCCCGTAACGGGGGAAAGCCGCAGTCACCGATTCGGTCCATCGTAGTGCTGCCGTTCCAGAACTTGACCGGAGACGTTCAGAAGGACTACCTCGCGGACGGCGTGACGGAACAGCTTACCGACGCTCTGGCCCAGAATCCTTCACTGCGTGTGGTGGCTCGCACATCCGCCTTTCAGTTCAAGGGGGAAGGCGTCGACATCCGGCAGATCGGACGGCAGCTATCGGCGGACGGCGTGATCGAGGGCAGCCTGCGGAGCACCGGGGGGCGGCTGTTCCTCACGGTCCAGTTGGACCGATCGGCTGACGGCTATCATATTTTTTCGCGAACATTCGAGGGTAGCTCGCAGGAACTCGGAGAAATGGAGAGCCAGATCGCGCCGCTCGTGTTGAGCGCGCTGCGGCCCCGGGACACGTTGCGGGCGCACCGGACGCCCGATCCCCAGGCTCTCGATTATTATTTACGAGCGCGGGCCGCCAGGGGCAGAGCCGGGGCGCGGGAACAGTTCGAGCGTGCTGTACCCTTGCTGGAGCAAGCAATCGCGCGGGATCCCGGATACGCCGAGGCCTATGCCGAGCTGTCGGCAACTTATGCGGCGGCGGCGGTGAACATAGCCCCAGAACCGGTCGCATACGCCGAGAAAGCGAGAGCCGCTGCTACCCGGGCGCTCGAACTGGACGCCCAATGCGCCACCGCGCGCGCCGTATTCGGCTTTCTGAAAGGCATGATCTTTAGCCAATGGAAAGAGTCCGAAGCCGACCTGCGAGACGCGCTCCGGCTACAGCCTCAGGCCGTGCTCTTTCATAACTGGCTCGGGCTTGTGCTCATGGCCCAAGGCCGATTCCCTGATGCGATAGCGGAACTGCGCGCGGCGGAAAACCTGGATCCGCTCATTGCCGGTCCGGGAGTTACTACCGGGCTCGCGTTGTATATGGCGCGCCGCTACGACGCGGCGATTGAACAGTACACGAAAGTGCTGGAGTTCCATCCGGATACTACGATCGTGCACGCTTTCCTGGGCGCCGCGTGGGAAATGAAGCGCGACTACACGAGAGCCATGGCCGAATACCAGCTTGCCCTCCCATCCGATCCAACTACAGAACTGCGGATTATTCACCTGCTTGCCGCGGAGGGACACACAGCCGAAGCGCGCCGCTCCCTTCGCCCCATCGAGCATGCCGAAGCGGGCGGTTTTCATGCGGGCGCATACGATCTTGCCGCCATTCATGCCGCTCTGGGAGAGCGCGATGCGGCATTTTCCTCTCTCGAGCGCGCCCGCGAGCAGCGCGACCTGCGCTTCCTTAAAGTGGATCCCATGCTGGATCCGATTCGGCAGGATCCGCGCTATTTTGCGCTACTGGCCAACGCAGGTTTCCAGGAACAGTGAACTAGCCGTCGTTCTTCTTCCGGATCTTGATGTCGAGCCGCTTAATCTTCTGATTGAGGGTGGAGAGCGGAACATGCAAGCTCTCGGCCGCTTCGGTCTGGCTCCAGTTGAATTGCTCCAGGCGCTCGATGATTACGCGGCGCTCAAAATCATTGCAGATCTCGAACAGCGAGGCGTCCGGGGGCAAGGGGCCGCCATCGCTGCGGTTCAGGCGGACGCCGTTGGCCTGGAGCAGCGGATCGGGCAGGACTTCGATGGGCACGGTAGGGTCTGTGGCTAGTACGACCGCGCGCTCCACCACATTCTCCAGTTCGCGGACGTTCCCCGGCCAGGAGTGTTCCATCAGAACCTGCATCGCCTCGGGCTGGAAGCGCAGCACGGAGCGTTTCGTGTTGGGATCGAGGTATTTGTTGTTCTCGCGGCAGTAATGGGTGAAAAAATGATCGGTTAGCAGCGGGATGTCTTCCTTGCGCTCGCGCAAGGGCGGCAGGGAAATATTGATCACATTCAGCCGGTAATAGAGGTCCTCGCGGAATTTGCCCTCTTTCACCAGCTGGGCGAGGTCGGCATTCGTCGCCGCCAGGATGCGGACGTCCACGCGGATCGGGTCGGTGGAACCGAGAGGCGTGAATTCCTTGTCTTGCAGAACGCGCAGCAGCTTGATTTGCGTTTCGGCGCCGATGGTGCCGATCTCATCGAAGAAGATGGTGCCGTGATCGGCGACTTCGAAATACCCCTTCTTGGACTGGATCGCGCTGGTGAACGCGCCCTTCACGTGGCCGAACAACGTGGATTCGAGCAGTTCCGGCGGGAGCGATCCACTGTTCACGGCCACGAACATGTGTTCGCCCCGCGGGGAATTCGCATGGATCGCTTTGGCGACGAGTTCTTTGCCGGTGCCGGTTTCGCCGGTGATGAGAATGGTGGAGCGGCTGGAGGCAACCTGGGCAACCAGGTCGAGCATGCGGACCATGCGCTCGCTCTTGCCGATGATGTTGGGGAAGCTGTAGCGCTGTTTGAGGGCGCGCTTGAGATGGGTGTTCTCGTATTCGAGCCGCCGGGCGGAGATCATGCGCCCGATCTCGATGACCAGTTTCTCGTTATCCCAGGGCTTGGAAAAATAGTCGTTCGCGCCGAATTTCAGCGCGTTCACCGCGGCCTCGACCGAGCCATAAGCGGTGATCATGAAGATGGGGGTATCGCGATCGCGCTCGCGGACTTCCTTGAGCACATCCATGCCCGAGCGGTCGGGCATCATGAGATCGAGCAGAACCAGGTCGTAGCCGCGCGTGCCGAGTTTGTGGAGGCCTTCGGTGGCATTCTGGGCAAGATCGACGGAATAACCTTCGAGGCCGAGCAGAGTTTCGAGGCTCTCCCGGATATCGGCCTCGTCATCGACTACCAGAATGCTGCCTTTGAAATCGGGGCGGGTGGCTTGCGGGGCGGTCATTATCAAGCGGCGGTCACAGGAGTGCGGGCTGCCGCGGCGCGCGCCGCAGGCAGATCGAGCCGGAAACGGGCGCCGCCGCTGGTCCGGTTCGAAACTTCAATCGAGCCGCCGTGCTCTTGAATGATCCCGTAACTTACCGAAAGTCCCAATCCTGTACCTTTGCGCGCCCCCTTGGTGGTGAAGAACGGATCGTAAATGCGGTGGAGGTGCTCCGGCGCAATCCCCGTGCCGGTATCGGCTACCTCGATCTTGACGCCCGAATCATCCATCCAGGTGCGCACTTCCAGTGTACCGCCTCCCGCCATTGCGTCCCGCGCATTCAAGAAAAGGTTGAGAAAGACCTGCTGCAATTTGCCGGCATTTCCGTAGACCGGAGGAAGGGAAGAGTGCAAATCAGTCACCACCTGGATGCCGGATTTTTGCAACTGGTGCTCCAGCAGCGACAGCGTTTCCTGAATCACGCGGTTGAGGCCGACGTTACCAAAGGAAGTGGTGGACGTGCGGGAGAAGTTGAGCAGCGAGTTCACGATTTCACTGGCGCGGAAGGTTTGCTTGGCGATTTTATCGAGAATCAGCGACTTCTGCGAATCCTCGGCGACCTGTTTTGCGAGCATCTGGGCGTAGGTGGAAATCACGGCCAGGGGTGTGTTGACTTCATGGGCCACGCCCGCGGCCAGCAACCCGATGCTGCTCAGTTTGTCCGCCTGAACGAGGCGCTGTTCCAGCTCGGCGCGGTCGGTTATATCGTCGAAGATAATGAGCCGCCCGATCTGCTGCTGATCCTTGGAAACCAGCGGAGCAACCGCGAGGTTGAGAGTCGCTTCGCGGCGGCGGCTGTTCCCGTTTCCATTGCCGTGCCCATTCACATGCTGCGGTTTGAGGACAAACTTATAGATATTATGAATGCCGGTCTGTCCGCGGACGCGATCGAACTGCTCCACCAGGTCGCCGGGAAATAACTCGGCAAGCTTCTTGCCGACAGCATGTTCCCGATGGATTCCGGTGAGCTGCTCGATTTGGCTGTTCCAGCTTTCGACGCGGTCGTTCAGATCGGCGGCCAGGATCCCCACGTTGATGGATTCGACGATGTTCTCGCTGAACTCTTTCAGCCGTTCGTACTCTTCAACCTTGCGTTGCAGGGAGCGGTACAGGGAGGCGTTCTCAATGGCAATGCCCACGTAACCCGCGAGCGTAACGAGTAGTTCGACATCGACGGTCGAGAGATAATCGCCGTCCACCGTTCGGCTCACGCCCATATAGGCGATGGTGCGGCCGCGGACCGCGCAGGGCAGGTAATACGTTAGATCGAGATCGGCAATGGTGCGCCGCACGGAAGCCGGCCAGGAGCGGGAAACCGCATCAAGCTGGTGGCGCGTTCGCTCGAAAAACAGGTAGGGTTCCGGTAACGTCCACTGGAGAAAGCTGAGGTCCAGTTCGCGGTAATCGACATTGGAAAGGCGGGCGTTCGGTCCCATGGCCTTCTTAAGGCGAAATTCCGGCCCGCCTTCTTCAGCCAGGAAGAAAGCCAAATGTTTGATGGGAATGGTATGCAGCAGGCGCTCGCCCACCGATGCCAGCATGGTATCGAGATCCGTCTCCGAGCCCAGTTCGCGGCCGAACTCCAGCAAGGTGCGCCGGTAGTCGTACTGGTCGCGGTAGAAGTAGCGGTCCAGCCGCTCCTGGATCCAGTTGCGGATGGGCTGGAAAAGGAAGGCGGTGATCAGCATCACCGTGATCAGGCCGGTGTTGCCGAGATCCTTGAAATTCTTCTGTACCAGGCTGCCGAGAGAAAAGACAATCCCGTAAAACGCAGCAAGCACGCAGACGGTCGCCAGCGTGTAGGCATAGCCGCGGCGGAAGATGATGTCCACGTCCATCAGCCGGTAGCGCACAATCGCGTAAGCCAGAGTCAGCGGGATGAGCGGCAGGGAAAGCACCGACATCTTCAGGTACTCGCCCGGAATCGCCCCCATCGCGTAGGGCAGGACGTAGAGTACGGCGAACGGCGTGATGCCGCAAATGGTGCCATTGCGCAGCCACTTGAGCTGCTGGCGGACGATGGGGTCTTCGGCTTTACGGTACTCGATGCTTAGAGCGAAGGCGCCCACGACATAGGGCAGAGTGGAAAGCACGGTCCAGGCGCGATCCAGAGCCCAGCGCAACTCCACCAGCGGAATGGCCACCGAAAGCGTCCCCGAGGCGAACGCCAGATACAAGACAAACAGCAGGAAAGCCGGCAGGTAGATGATGCTGACCCGCGGGACGGTCTGCAGCCATTTCCGCGGCTCGGGGAAGGTAAGGCAAAAATGCAGGAACACTGCGGGCGCCACTAAGCCCGCGGCTATATTGCCGAAATAGATGATTTTATCGAACCCATCCAGATGGCCGGTGTAATGAAAACAGAAAAAGACGAACGAAGCCAGGCAAAGGATATAAAAATGCTGAGCCTTATGGGCGCTGCCGCGGCGAAAATAAACGAACAAACCGATAAGAAGGTAAGCCGCCCCTACAAGGTACTGATAAATGCGGGCACGATCGACGGGGACTTCCCCCACCACCACGTTATTAATGTCGAAATCGACGCCGTTGCGCGAAACCGAATAAATGGCTTTTTTCCAAGTACCCACCCGGACCAGCGCCTGGGTGACTTCGACGGCTTTGCGGATAGGCAGGCCATTGATCAATTTCAATTGGTCGCCCGTGCGCAATCCGGCCTTCGCTCCTTCACTGGAGGGCGGAACCGAAAGCGCCACGACACCATCGTCGCGATCAACCCAGATCACGCCATCTTCGGGGAGGTGGAACCGCTGGAGTTGCTGGAAATTGATGAGAGCCGCCACACTCACGGCCAGCGTGAGGATGGTCAGGATTGCCGTCGACAATTGGAACTTAAGTTCCTGCAGCATGCTGCGGCCGCCTTGTGGCTCTCTAGCGAGACAACTTACCGGTCTACCCCGCAGCACGTTTGGGGCCGCGGTTTTCGCTCGTTTCTGTGACCAGAATAGCCTATTTTTCTTGCACTTACAATGGTACTAGCAAAGCTCTTCCGGTTTTCGGGAGACCCCACTCCACAGAAGTGTATCGCGTTCGGACCGGAAGCCTCAGCGGTGAATGCGCCTACAGTTTGTTACCCCAAAGGGGGTGAATTCATTCGTCTTATGGATACTAGTACGCTGCGCGGTTTTTGGCGGATGCTGTACACTGTACAATTAGTAAGGGAACGCCCCGTTGGAATTACCCGCAAGTTGGCGCCAGACAGGCCACTCCCTTCGCAGGAACTCGCATGAGTAACAAACTGAGACTCACAGCCGGATTCCTCATCTTGGCAGTATTCTGCAGTTTGGGGATGGCGGCCGATGGCCAGCCGCAGGCGCCCCCCGAAGGCTCAGCGGCTAAAGCACCTCCGTCTGCACCACCCGAGGCCGCTGCTGGCCCGGACACCGATCCGGCGGCGCAGGCCAAGCCGCCCGCAAACCCCTCGGATAAACCCCCCACGGGACAGTCTCCGGGTACGTATGTGATTGGAGCCGAAGACGTTCTGAATATCCTCGTATGGCACGAAGCGGAGCTGAGTAAGCAGGTGATCGTTCAGCCGGATGGCAAGATCACGTTGCCCCTGGTGAACGATGTCATCGCTAGCGGGCTCACTCCCGAGCAATTGGCCGCCACCATCAAGAAAGAGCTCATGAAGGTCATGGTGGCTCCCGAAGTCAGCGTCGCCGTGCAGCAGGTGAACAGCAAGAAGTACTACATCCAAGGAGAGGTATCGCATCCAGGTGCCTTTCCGCTCGCCGTTCCGACTACAGTAATGGAAGGTCTGGCGAATGCCGGAGGATTTCGCGATTTCGCCAACCTGAAAAACATTAAAATTCTTAGAAATCACGGGGCGGAAACGTTGAAATTCAATTACAAAGAAGTCAGCCAGGGAAAGCACCTGGAACAAAACGTTCTTCTGCAGCCGGGCGATCAAATCATTGTGAAATGAGGTCGGCGGGTTCATACTTCGGCGCTTCGCGCCTGGGCAGATCCGAAATCTGCTCCACGAATTAAAGGATTCTTATGGGTGCCGCACAGAATTTCATCAGCGTCCCCCGGCGTCCGCCGGATGTGGAAGATTACATCGACATGCTACGCCGCTACCGGTCGTGGATCATTGGCCCCATGTTCGCGGGGCTGGTGGCCGGAGTCGTGGTCGCGTTCCTCTGGCCGGACACGTTCGTTTCGCAGGCGCTGTTGCGAATTACGCCACAACAGGTCCCGGAGCGGCTGGTCCCGAGCGCCATCAACTCGCAAATGGCGGAACGCCTGACGCAGATGCAGGAAGAGATCCTGAGCCGGACCAGTCTGATTGAAATGATCCAGCGGCCGGCCCTGAACCTGTATCCGAAAGAACGGCAGCGGATGCCGATGGAAGACATCGTCGAGCAGATGAAAGGTCACGATATCAAAATCTCGATGCTCGACATGGCTACGCAGGGCGCCAATCGCGGCGTGGCGGCGGCGTTCGTCATCCAGTTCAAATATCCGGACAAATACAAGGCCCAGGCGGTAGTGCGGGAACTGGTGAGCAAGTTTACGGAGCAGAACCAGACCGTGCTGCGGAACCAATCGACGCTCACGACCAGCTTTCTGAACGACGAATACAACGCCGCCAAAGAAAACCTGCAGCGGATCGATGAAGAGATCACGAAATTCCGGACGGAGAACCAGGGCCGGTTGCCGGAGCAATATCAGGCGAACCTGGCGACTCTGCAATCGCTCCAGCAGCAACTGGGCGCCGGCAACGAAGCGCTCAACCGCGACCAGGGCGAGAAACTGCTGATGGAAACGCAGATGCAGAACTACCGGACGCAGTTGAACTATTTTCAGTCGAACGAATCCGAGACGGTGACCGGCAGCCAGGCGGTCAAGAATCAAAGGCTCATCGATCTGAACAAAGCGCTGACGGACGCCAAATCGACGCTGGCCGCCATGCGCCAGGTTTACAGGGAAGATCACCCGGACATCAAGAATTTCAAAGCACGGCTGGCCGTGCTCGAAAAAGAACGGAACGATCTGGAAAAGCAGGAAGCTTCGTCGGACGCTGCCAAGCCCGCGGGCACGCAAAAAGTCGTCAACCCGCAGATGACCCGGGCCGTCGCCGATACCAACAATGCGATTTCCCTGCTGCAAGCTCAGATCCAGAACAAGAACTTGGAGATTGAGCAGCGCATGAAAGAGCAGGAACAGCTTCAGAAAGCGATCTCGGCCTACCAGGCGCGCATCGAGCAGAGCCCACTGAGCGATCAGAAGTTCGCGGCGCTGCAGCGCGAGTACCAGATCGCCAAAGATAACTTTGACGAGAAAGCCAAGCGCAAAGAGATTTCCGAAACCTCCCAAAATCTGGAGGAGCGCAAGGCCGGCGAGCAACTGGAAGTGCTGGACCCGGCATCTCTGCCGGAACAGGCTGCGGAACCGAACCGGCTGGCGATAACGGGGTTAGGGACGGCGGCCGGGCTAATTCTGGGGATCGTCCTGGCGGGATTTAAAGAAGTGAAGAATACGTCTCTGAAGAACCTCAAGGACGTACGAGCGTACACCAACCTGCCGGTGCTGAGCAGCATCCCGCTGCTCGAGAATGCGCTGCTGGTACGGCGAAAACGGCGGCTGTTCTGGTTGGCATGGTCGAGCGCTGTCATCCTGGGGGTGATCGCAATGAGCGGCTCGATGTTCTACTACTTTTCGAATCGGACTTAGACGGATGAACGCGCTACTGGAGATTGCATGAGCCGAGTACATGATGCGTTGCGCCGGGCGGAACGGGCCGGCTACCCACCGGAGCCGGAACCCGAGCCGGTAGCGGCAGCCGCGGCGACGACCGTAGCCGCCACTGAAGAACCGCAAGCGGAGGAACACGAGCCAGCCAATGGCACGGTGGCGGTAGCCAAGGCCACCAGAACGTTGCGAGGCACGCTGCTGGATGAAGTGCGCGTGCTGCCATACGAGCCGGCTCCCGAATCGCACCTGCTGGATATCGACAATTCGCTGGAGACGCCGGCGGAAGAGTTCCGCACGCTGCGCACGCGTTTGAACCATTTGCAGACCTTGCAGCCTCTGCACACCGTAGTAGTAACCAGCCCTTCGCCGGCGGAAGGAAAGACGCTGACCGCTGTGAACCTGGCATTGGCCGAAGCCCAGTTGGCGGAGAACTCGGTGCTGCTGGGCGATTTCGACCTGCGCCGGCCGATCATTCACAACTTGTTCCAGATCGAGCGCGCCCCCGGACTCTCCGATTACCTGTTGGGCCAGTGCACGTTCCAGGAAGCGCTACGGCGGATTGATGGGATCAATCTGTATCTGCTGCCGGCGGGCTCGCACGTGAAGAACCCGCTGGAAATTCTCAACATGCGCACGGCCAAAGCGCTGTTTGAAGATCTGCCGCGCCACTTCAACTGGGCCATCTTCGACACGCCGCCGCTGCTGTTCTCGGCGGACGCGAACCTGCTAGCCACGCTCGCCGACGGAACGATTCTGGTGGTGAAGATCGGCTCGACGACGTTCGACAACGTGACCCGCGCCATGCAATCGCTCTGCGAAAACAACGTGCTGGGAATCGTGGCCAACGGCGCCCGTGCTTCGGAACTGTACAGCAAGTACACGTACTACTACTCTAGGACAGAGTAAGAGGGCGGAATTCTCTAGCGCCAGCCGCCGAGGATTGCTCCCATTAGCACCAGCGCGACTGTCAGATAACCGCCGTTCACGAACACGTAGCTCCACGGCCGCCGCTCAAATAGGGAAACCACGCCGATCCCCATCGCGACCCATCCGAAGCCCGCGAGAAATCCGGCTGTCGCGCCCCATGCGAGGGTTGTCTTCGCATCGTTCAGGAACATTGCAAGATTGAATGCCATAATCAGGCTCAGCACCAAACTGACCGCAAAAATCTTTCCGCTCGCCGGCGGCGGATCTTCCGAAAAACGATTTGCCCGCTTCCAAAGTGCGCCGAACATGACGGGGGAATACCAGAGTCCGCCAACCAGAAATGCGGAAACAGCCGCGGCGAGAATCGCCCAGGGATTTAAAGTTTGCATGTTCATTTTTTCGCCAACCCCCATTCCTTTTCCCAATCGATCGGCCCGTCGACGAACCGCCGCCTTAACGTTTCGAGCAACTGAGCGTTGCCACGCGCGAGGTACTCGTAGGCTTTCTCCCATTCGTCGCCGCTCTTCCAGCCCGTTTGGACCCAGCGCACGAGCGTGGAGTTGCCCTGGGCTACAAATTGAAATCGGACCGTGGTTCGTTCGGCGCGAACAGTGGGAAACTGCTCGGGAGCCATCGCGGCCAGGATCATTTCTTCTTCAGGGACGTAACTCAGAATCGTCCCGCCGCCGGTTTTTCCGCCGGGATAATGCGCCGTCCACTCGCCGCCCTTATTAAGATCGACCACCGCCCCGGAACTCAGCCACGTACTCAATCCTTCGCTCGTTGCGAACGCCCTCCAGACTTCGGATCGTGGCGCCGGGATCGAGACTTCCAGGATGAGTGCTTTATCGGGCGTGACCTGCTTGGTCACTTTGACCGGAGTCTGTGCCATCGCCACAGCCGCGATCGCAAAAAGCCAACTTCTGTTCATCGGCCCTCGTTTCTTGGTTGATCATTCAAGTAAATCCCAGTACCCTGAGAAAGTCAAGCAATTTCGAAATGCCTTCCTCGACGCGCGACCGCATCATCGAATCGGCACGGTACCTTTTCTGGGAAAAAGGCTTTGCCGGGACGAGTATGGCCGACCTTCTGGCCCACGCCGGCGTTAACTCCGGCAGCTTTTATCATTTTTTCGAAAGCAAAGAGGCATTGTTGCGGGCCGTTCTAGAAATGTACCTTGACGCGCTGCGGCCCATGGTCATCGATCCCGCCTTTGCGAAAACGGATGACCCCACGGCACGCATTTTTGCGATTCTTGCCGGTTATCGCGATCGAATCTTGAGCACGAACTGCTGCTACGGTTGTCCACTCGGGCGGCTGGCGCTGGAGATTGATCCGGAAAATCGCGCCGCGCACGATTTGATCGCTCGGAATTTCCATGGATGGATCGGCGCAGTTCGCGAATGCGTCGATCGCTTAAAAGATTTCTTGCCGGACGCAACCGATCCCGAAGCGCTTTCCACCTATGTTCTGGCAGTCATGGAAGGCGGAGTCATGCTTTCGCGATCATACGGATCCGTCGAGCCATTCGATCGTGCGGTTGCGCAGTTGCGCGAACATTTTCGGCTGCTCCTGTCGCAACGTGTAAGATCGTCGCGCATGCAGGATATGGACGAAGGCCGATAAACGCTGCCGCATTTATTTTCCTGTTGACTACCTACAGAAGTTGGCTCTATACTTCTTTAGGTAGCCTACAGGTCCATGTCTAAAGACAAAAGCGACGTTTTGCACGGCTCGTTGGCGCTCATGGTGCTGCGCATCCTGGAGACGATGGGCCCGCAGCATGGATGGGGAATCGCGCGGCGCATCGAGCAGATGAGCGATAACGTGCTGGCGCTCAACCAAGGAACGCTTTATCCGGCGCTCCTGCGCATGGAACAGATGGGATGGATTTCCTCGGAATGGGGGGAATCGGAGAACAACCGCCGCGCCAAGTTCTACTCCATCACACGCGCGGGTAAAAAGCAGCTTGCCTCCGAGGCAGCCAACTGGGAGCGCATGTCGGCCATCATCGCGCGCTTCGTGAAGCCGGGAGAGGCCTCATGACGGCATTGCGGGTACTGTGGTTTCGAGTGGGGGGACTGTTCCGGCGCAGCCGGGTGGAGGCGGAACTGGAGTCCGAACTCGCCTTCCACCTCGAGATGGAGTCCAAACGCCACGAGCAATCTGGTATGCCTCCGGAGGAGGCGCGCCGTGAGGCCCTACGGGGCTTCGGCGGAGTGACGCAGACGAAGGAGTCCTATCGGGCCACCGGCGGTCTGCCCTGGCTCGAAACCGTGCTGCAGGATCTCCGCTATGCCGCACGCTCTCTGCGGAAGCAGCCGGGATTCACGGCAGTGGCGGTGCTCACGCTGGCGGTGGGCATCGGAGCGAATACGGCGATCTACACCGTGCTCGACGCCACCATGCTGCGGAGCCTGCCCTATAAAGACCCATCGCGGCTGATGCGCGTGTCGCTCACGGCGAATCCCAAAACGACGGCCTTATCGAGCAACGTGTTTAACGATCTCTCCTGGCCCTATCCCAAATACGAAGCCTTTCTCAAGAATCAGCACGTGTTCGCGGAGACCGCGCTCTACGAGTTCGATTCGTTCACCGTGCGCGGAGAGGGTGCGCCGGAAATACTGCAGGCCGAAGACGTCAGCGCCAGCTACTTTCCGCTGTTGGGCGTCCGCGCGGAACTGGGGCGAACGTTTCTTCCCGAGGAAGACACGCAATCCGGGCAGGGTCTGGCCGCGGTGATCAGCCATGATCTGTGGCTGCGGCGCTATGGCGCCGAACGGTCGGTGATCGGAAAAACGATCGCCGACGGGGAGAGAACGTTCACAATCGTGGGCGTTTTGCCAGCGGGATTTCAGGGGCTGACCGGCCCCGCGGATGTGTGGTTTTCGTTATCCGCAATCTCCGCGGAAGCGATGCGTGCCGCCATGCTCTATAACCTGGACCTGGTGGCGCGCCTGCGGCCGGGAGTTACGGTAGAGCAAGCCAAGACGGAAGTAGCCGCCATCGGGCCACGGGTGGCCCTGTTCGGCGGCGTTCCGCCGGGCTGGGAGCATCCCAGCGCGGTCGCACGCACGCTGGAAGAGGTGCGGCTCGATCCCTTGATTCGCAAATCGGTTCTGGTATTGTTCGGAGCCGTCGTATTTGTTCTACTGATTGCTTGCGCCAACATTGCGAACCTGCTGTTGGCGCGTGGGGCGGCGCGGCAGCGGGAGATCGCCATCCGGTTTGCGATCGGCGCCGGAAGGGTGCGGGTGGCGCGGCAATTGCTAACCGAGAGCGTGCTCCTGGCGGTTCTGGGCGGGCTAGCCAGCCTGCTGTTCGCCTACGCTGGTGTGTCCGCGGTCAACGCCATGGACTTGGCGCGGAATAACTTCGCCATCGGCCGCCGTTTGCCCGGACTCACGTTGCTGGGGCTTGGGTCAATTCACCTGGACGGACGGACCCTCCTGTTCACATTTGGAATCGCTGTACTCACGGGCATTCTGTTTGGCCTCGCGCCCGTGTGGCAAGGAATCCGCGCCGAGCTGAATGAATTCCTGCAGAGTGGCTCGCGGTCCGTGATCGGCGCGCCTCTGAGAGGGAGGAGCGTGCTGGTGGTGGCGGAAGTGGCGCTGGCAGTGATTCTGCTGGCCGGCGCGGGTTTAATGATGAAGAGCTTCAGCCGCTTGTTCGCGACGCGAACGGGGGTCGACCCGGCAAACGTCCTGACGGCACGGCTTCGGGTTCCTTTAGGTCCGGATCCTGCAGTTGCTTCATTCTACGATCAGCTCGAAAAACGGGTGGCGAGCCTGCCGGGCGTGATATCGGCGGGTTTGAGCAACTGTCACGTACTTGCGGGCGGATGCTCAGGCACCGGAATCCAATTCTTCGACCGGCCCGCCCTGCCGCCCGGTTCGCCCTTCCCGCACGTCGGCATCTACTGGGTTTCCTCCGCTTACTTCAAGACGATGAAGATTCCGCTGCTGCGCGGCCGCTGGTTCACGGACCGGGACGCGGGGGATGCGCCCAAAGTGGCGCTGATTGGCGAGACCGCCGCCCGCATGTTCTGGCCGGGGCAAGATCCCATCGGGAAACAGATTGGCCTCGGAATGGGAGGGCCGGCTTTCCGGCGGAATGTGCAAGTAGTTGGCGTTGTCGGAGACGTGCGGTACTTCAGCATCGAACAGCAATTTCAGCCGGACGTTTACATCCCGCACCTGCAGGCCGCCAATGGCAGCCTGATTTTGTCAGTGCGCGCGGAGAGGAATCCCGCTGGATTGGCGGATGCCGTTCGTCGGGAAGCGCAGCGGCTGAACCCGAATGTGCCGGTGTATGACATCAAGACGTTGGAAGCGCGCATCGGTGATTCTACCGTTCGTACCCGTTTCATTGTGGTGGTGCTGGCGCTCTTTGCAGGCATCGCGGTCGCGCTGGCGGCCATCGGGATTTACGGGGTGATCTCCTACATGGTGCGGCAGCGAACTCAGGAGATCGGGATACGCATGGCGCTGGGTGCGCGGGCGGAAGACGTGCGCGGGATGATTGTGAAGCGCGCGGCGCTCCTGGCCGGCACCGGGCTTGCGATTGGTGTCGCCGGCGCCTTCTTCGCAACCCGCGCGTTGGGGGCGCTCCTATATGAGGTCAAACCCAGCGATCCGGCGACATATGCGTCCGTGTCGGTGCTGTTGGCCGTCCTGGCGCTGCTGGCGGCTTACGTGCCGGCGCATCGGGCGAGCAAGATCGATCCCTGTGTGGCCTTGCGGGCGGAGTGAGCCTCGAATCTGAGCCGCGACCGTAAAGGGAGCCGTCCTTAGCGCCGTCACAAAATGTTAGACCCGGCGCCGGAAGCAGCGCTGACCACTGACGACTGACAACTGACTACTCTTACTTCCCCAACCCGCACTCCTCGTGCACCGCCCGCACCGCCTTTTCCAAACCGTCGCGCCGCACCACAATGGCGATCGTCAGTTCGCTGGAACCTTGCGCGATGGCGATGATATTGACCTGCTCGCGGGAAATGGCGGTGAAGATCCGGCCTGCCAAGCCTGGTTTGCCCTGCATCCCTTCGCCGACCACTGCCAATAGACCCACGTTGTCATCCACATGAACCGGGTTCACGTAGCCGTGTGCGAGTTCCAGAGCGAGGGCCGCCTCCAGAGCTTGTAGAGTGCGCTCCAGTTCCTCCTGGCGCACCAGGAAGCAGAAGCTCTGCCGATAGCTCGAACTGGAAAGCGCCATCACCTCGACATTGGCGCGGGCGATTGCGTCGAGGGCGCGAGCCATCACCTGTACCCCCGCCAATTCGGCGCTGGCCGGCTCCAGAGAGACCAGGGCTACTTTCGCCGTTGAAGTGACGGCGCGTGCGCCATTGGCGGCGCTAATGGCCGGGACGATTTTAGTTCCGGGCTTTTCGGGCGCGAAGCTGTTCTTGCTCCATACCGGAATTCTTTTTTCGACGAGCGGCGCCAGCGTGCGCGGATGCAGCACCTTTGCGCCGTTATAGGCCAACTCGGCGGCTTCCGCATACGTGACCTCGTCGAGGACCACCACGTCCGAGACCAGGCGCGGGTCGGCGCTCATAATGCCATCCACGTCGGTCCAGATCCAGACTTCCGCGGCGTCGAGCGCGGCGGCCAGAATGGATGCGGAAAAATCGGAGCCGCCGCGCCCCAGCGTGGTGGGGCGGCCATCGGCGGTGGCGCCGTTAAAGCCGGTAATCACCGGAACCACGCCCTGCTCCAGCAGCGGCAGCAGACGGGCGCACGCTTTCTCACGCGTGGGCTCCATGAGCGGAGAGGCGTTGCCGAAGACCGCGTCCGTGACGACAATCTCCCAGGCATTCACCGCCACGGCCGGGGTTCCGCAAGCGTTCAGGCACTCGGAAACCAGCAGCGCCGAAAGGCGCTCGCCCACGGCAACAGCTTCATCCACGGAGCGGGGCGGCCGCTCATTCAGCATCGCCATGCCATTCACGATGCGTTCGAATTCGGCGATGAGGCCATGGATCGCGCCCATAACGGCGGCGCGGCGGGTCTCCGGCAGCAGTTCGCGGCAAGCATCCTCGTGCCGGGCGCGCAGAGTGGCCAAGGCCGTTTCGATTCCCGCCCGGTCCCCGGCTTCGGCGTGGCGCATGGTGTCCAGCAGGAGATCGGTGATCTTGGACATCGCCGAGACCACCACAACCACCGCACGTTTGCGGCTTTCCTCGGCGGATAAGCGGGCCGCGACGCGCATCCGTTCGGCCGAGCCCACGCTGGTGCCGCCGAACTTCATCACCAGGAGATCGTTCAATGAATCTCCCTTCCATTGGTCACGCGCGCGCGCACGATTTTAAGGATGGCCTCTTCCACATCTTCAATACTCAATGGGGTAGTGTCCAGGTAAATGGCGTCGGGGGCTTGCACCAATGGAGAATCGGCGCGGGCGCTATCGCGGCGGTCGCGCTCTTTCATCTGCTCCGCCAGATCGCTTTGGCCGATCGCCGCGCCTTTGGCCTTTTCTTCCTGGTAGCGGCGGCGGACGCGCTCTTCCGGCTGAGCGTCGAGGAAAATTTTGACGTCGGCATCGGGGAAGACAACCGTGCCGATGTCGCGGCCTTCCATTACCACGCTGGCGCGCTCCCCAATCGCACGCTGCTTGGCCACCATGGCGCGCCGCACGCCCGGAATGACCGCCACTTTCGACGCCCCGCTGGAGACTTCCAAGGTGCGGATCGCTTCCGTGACGTCCTCGCCGTTAAGCTTGATGCGCCCGGGAGAGAGTTCGATGTCAGCCGCCAGCGCAAGCTGTTCCATGCGGTGCATGTCGCCGGCATCGACGCCGCGCTGCAAAGCCCAGAGAGCCACCGCGCGATACATCGCGCCGGTATCGATGTAGGTGAAACCGAGCCGCTCTGCCAGCCGTTTGGCAATGGTGCTCTTCCCGGCGCCGGCCGGCCCGTCGATAGCGACTACCACGCGTCGTTGTTGCATCCCAAATCGTGTTCCATGCCCTACCGTAGAATAACAGCAGGCATGCACCCCGATGACTTCGACCGCCTGGTTTCGGCGGCGTACCGCCGGATTCCAGCTCGTTTCCGGAGGCGGCTCAAGAACATCGCCGTGATGGTGGAGCCGGAGCCTTCGCCGGCCCAACTGGCGCGCGCGGGAGTGGGGCGGCAAGCCACTCTGCTGGGACTCTATGAAGGGCGGCCGCTGACCGGTCGCAGCGTTTTCGAACCGTTTGCCATGCCGGACCGGATCACCATTTTCCAAGGCCCGCATGAACGGCTGGCGCGCGGCCGCGAGCACTTGGAACAGATGATCGAAGATACAATCTGGCACGAAGTGGCGCACTATTTCGGGATGAATGAGGCACAGGTGCGCGCGGCGGAACGCGAGCGGCGCGTCCGTGCGCGGCGGTAATGTTCGGGATCAGGGGCGGCCGAGCCGAATGTCGGCGGGGATCCCGGAGCCCTGCCCCAACTGGCCGTTCTGCGCGGCTCCGGCCGTCTGGCCAGGGCCGGCGTTTTGGCCCGGATTTGCTGATTGCAGCCCGGCGCCGGCCCCCATTTGGGGCTGCGGCCCGCCGGGAAATGCGCCTCCGGGGCCTCCAGGACCGGCTGTGAGGGCTGCGCCAAAACCGGCCTGCGGAGCCGCGCCAAAACCGGCAGGTTGTGCGGCGCCGAGCCCCGGGGCGGCAGCCGGGCCTGCAAAGCCCGGTGAGCCCGCTACGTTTCCGATGGCTTGGGCGGGGGTGCCGACGACACCGCCGGCGGGATTGGCAAGCTGCCGCTGCTTGGTGAGATCGAAAAGGAATTCCCACTCGTTGTAATTGGTCCGATCGTGGTAGACCATGATGGCGGGGTTTTCCGAGAGGCTCGCCACTCCTGCAATCCCGCCCCCAATTGTCGTGCCGTTCGCCTGCTGCACCCCATCCGGCGCGCCGCCGGGCCGGGGACTCGTGAGGATACGGCCGATCATGTCGGTCGCGGCATTCGCTCCGCCGCTGGAAATCGGCGTGCCTGCAGTCTGCGCAGTTTGCGGCGTAGGGAAGGGCTGGTTCGCTTGGGGGAACGGTTGGTTGGGTTGCGGGAAGCCCTGATTCGCCTGAGGGAAGGGCTGGTTGCCCTGCGGAAATGGCTGGTTGGGCTGCGGAATGGGCGGTTGGATAGGCTGCGGAAATCCCGGGTTCGTCGCTACGGAATTGCCGGTCGCGGGAGCGGCGGAGCCGCCCACAAAGCTGCCCCCTCCACCTACAAATGACGAACCGCCGACAAAACTGCCGCCGCCACCCACGAATGAAGATCCTTGGTTGTTGCCCGCCTGATTTACGTTGGGCTGGTTGAAGCCGGGTTGATTGAAACCTGGCTGGTTGATACCGGGTTGGTTAAAGCCCGGTTGGTTGAAGCCCGTCTGACCGAAGCCCGGCGTCTGCGTGCCGGTCGGATTGAATCCCGGAGTTGCACCCGGCTGGTTAAAGCCTGGCTGATTCAGCCCTGGTTGATTGAATCCTGGTTGATTGAAGCCGGTTTGATTGGCGACCGTTTGATTAAAGCCCGGCGGCGCACCGGCCGCTGGATTGCCAAAGCGGCCCCCTCCGAGGTTGTTCAGTTCCGGCGGAACCGGCGTCCCGGCGTTCGACGCCACGGAATTGTTGATGCCGCCATTGAAGGGGAAACCGGGATTCGGTTGTGTGCCGGGCGCGCCTGGGAACGCCTGTGTTTGCTGGTCGCTGGGTTGTGCGCCGGGGAGCACTGGCACTACGTTGGTTGGGAGGCCGCCGGGGTTCGCCACGCCCGGCATGCCAGGGGCCGGTTGATAAGGCTGGTTGGGCTGCCCGGGAATCGCCGCAACGCCATTCGCATATTGGATCGGCTGGCCGTCCGGGCCGAAAGTAGGGGTCGGCTGGCCGCCTTCGCTGCCGCGCCTGCGCAGTCCGGGATTGACCGCTGGCTGGCCGGTGTTCAAATTCGATCCGAGTGCGGGCTCTTCAGCCACAAACTGCGGGCCCGTGGAAGTCTGCTGCTTGTCGTCAGTCTTTTTCTTGTTGAGAACGGAATCGTAGAACACCCCGGCGGCGTTGACGTGGATGATGCGCCACTCGGCCTTTCCCGTAATCGGATCGGTGAACTTATGCCGCAGGAACCGCCGGTTGTTGAAGTTCTCGAGGTCCTCGGGTTTGCCGGGATAACGCCCGTTGGCGCGGACAAAAAGCTGGATGGCGCGTTTGTATTGCTCGCCGCGTTCCATCAGCAGTTGCTCTTTTTGCCGTTGGGACTGGAAGGCCACGCGCGGAATTTCGTAGTAGAGCGAGATTGAAATGGCCGCGGCCATGAGGAAGACCAGCAGCAGGGCGAAACCGGATTCGCCGGATCGGCGGTGCGGGCGGTTGACAACCGCTCCCTGACCGTCGCAATTCGGACTCGGTTCCGAGCCACGCGCGCTAGCAAGTGGTGCTTTGCTCATCCCGCCTCCTCTGCCAGCGGAAGGGTCTGCTGGTGTTTGTTCTCGGTGTCCTCCATCACTACCGAGTTTACGCCGATGCGCACCACCCGGTAGCGCCGCTTCAGCGTCTCCCCTTCCTTGGCCATCAGGATGTCATCGCCGTCGAGGAAAAATGCGGTCTTCGGACTGGTGCTCGAGGCGGAGGAAAATCCGTAGTATTTCAGATTAATGGGGGGCGCCGGGGGCGGGCCCGGCGGCTTGGGCGGCTCCACTTGCGCGGTCACGGGAGGCTTCGGCACCACCTTTGGCTCAGGTCCCTTCAGCGGTTCCGCTTTGGCCGGCGGCGGGCCGGTCTGAAATATGTTGCGCGTGCTCTGCGGCAACTCGACCTGTTGCAGTTTCGCCAGCAGATCCAGCCGTAAGGTGGGGTCCACTTTTTGCGGATCGATCCGATCTTCGGGACGCTTGGACCGCAGCACCGGATGGAAATCGTCGGTCCGGCTCCGTTGTGGTGCGCGCGCGATGGAGGGCCCTCCTCCTTTGTCGGCCGAAGCTGCGGGAACCGCGGCACCATCGTCCGGCAGGGCAGCCGCCGGCGTTTGCCGGGTCGATTGTTGCGGAACCGTAGGCCCGGAAAGCAGGTTCGAATACACCAGGTATCCGGCCACCACGACCAGCGCGCCCAGCGTGATGACCTTCTTCCGCTCGTTGGTCCCCAGCTTCATGAAGTGGCTCCGGCCTCTTCCTTCACGAACGTATCGAGTTTGAGCGTGACCGTCACATTCTGGCTGTTTTGCTGCGGAGAGGCCTGCATGCTTTCGATGATCAGAAACCGGGACGACTTATCGAGCAGATTGACAAATTTTTCCAGGCTGGCCGCGGTGCCCTCATAACCGGCCGAGATCGACATCATCTCCAGCGTGTCGCTTCCCTCGATGGCATTCAACTCAGCGCTGCGGTCGCGCGGCTTGATGCCGGCTTGCTGGGCCATCATGTCCAGTTCCTCAATCACCGTGGAATAAGTGGTCCGGCGGTCCGTAAAGTATTTCCCGAGGAAATCGTCGCCTTCGCGGCGGGCCAGTTCCACCTTGTCCACCAACTGTTTCGTACTGGTCAGGTGGCTTTGCGCCTGCGCGATCTGCCGGCGCAAATCCGACTGTTCGCGGCGGAGGTCGTCGGCCGAACCGCCGAAAGGCCGGATCACCCAGACCGCCGCCACTAGATTGGCGGCCAGCAGCACACCGATGATCACCCGCATCACCACGCGCGGGTCTTTGATGGCGGCTTTAAAGTTTCTGGGCATACGTCACCAGGATGCGGCTGCGGTACAACGGTTCGGCCTGCGAAGGGGCCTGACTGCTGGGAACCGAAGGGCTCCCGAAAACGGGCGAAGCTTCCAGGGACTTCAAAAACTCGATTACCGCGCCTTGCGTTTCCGAGCCGACCTGCATATCGAGCGTGACCTGATTATCCTTATTGACGAACGGCCGGATGGTCATGACCTTAACGTTGTAAGGCAGCGTCTTGCTCAGGTCTTCGAAAATCTTGGTCCAACTGATGCCCTTTCGATAGAGCAGCTCGTTGATCAGCACGCTCCGCTCCAGCACCACGGTATTTTCGGGGCGGCGGAGTACGGCATCCAGCTTCGCCTGCTGAGCCGCGACCTGCCGGATCTGGCCGTTGAGTTGGCTCACATCGCGCCTCACGTCGGCCACTTGCGCGCGGTCGCTCAGGATGAGCGAGATGAGGCCGCCCAGGGTAGCCACCAGCAGCAACGAAACCGCAAGGGAGGCCACAAGCATGGCCCGGTCGCGCCGGAACGGCTGGCTGGCGAGATTGATCGGAATCTTCATTTCGAGTATTTCACCGCAGAGGCGCGGAGACGCGGTCCAATTCTCTGCGTCTCTGTGTCTCTGCGGTTCATAAAATTAGTTATTCTTGGCAATCGACCGCAAATACCCGAGCAGGCCGGCATTGTTCTCCCCCGGCACCCCCAGCGGCGAACGCATCGGCTCGACGGAAACGCCCAGTTCTTCGGGGAAGCGCCTCTGGGCTTCTTCCGCCCGCGATCCAAAACCGCACAATAGAAGCTGTTCTACTTTGCCTTGGAGATTATCTTCCACGTAGACAAACGTCGGCAGCAGCACTGCCGCGATATCGTCCAATTCCTGGGAAGCCACTTCCAGGCAGCGCACCAGCTTAACGACTCCCTTTTCCCGCACGATCACCGTGAGCACCTTACCCGTAATTTTCGCGATGACGCTGATACCCGCTTCCGGAGCCAGTTCCAGCGCCGAAACGGCGGAGGTAGTCACAAACCCCGGGTTCATGCCGGCGGCGCGGAACGGCGCTTCGTAACGCGCAACGATTTCGAGCGGCGCCAGGACCACCAACACATCGGTCTTCTTGGTTGGCGAAGGTTGTGGCCAGTAACTCACTGCCGCGGATTCGACGTCGAACGGAACGCTTCTCTTTACGCGGAAACGGACCAGAGAGATCTGCTCTTTTGCATCTGTAGGAAAGTCGTCGAAGTCGAGCACCGCCATGCGGGTGCTGAAATCGGGCAGAATGAGCGCCACATCCTTCCGCTTCCGGGAGCCCGCCGCGGCGCCCAGTGTTTTCACGGCCGCCGCAAATTCATCCGCATCGGTAATGTTCTCCTTGAGAGGCGAGACCGAGAGCACGCCAGGTTTGAGCGGGCGGAAATCCAGCTCCGCTTTCGACCCGATGCGCGCCCCCGCGATGCCGGCCTCCGAAATTTCGAAGGCCATGGCCGGCGGGGGCTCTTGAACCAGGCGTTTGAGAGAGTCTAAAAGCATAATCGGTGGTGCAAGGCTCTGCCTTGCGCTCGGGCAAGGCAGAGCCTTGCCCCACTATCCTTCAATGAACGTCACCTTATTAATCTCGCGCAGCGTCGTCACTCCCGCGCGCATCTTCTCCACGGCCGATTCCCGCAGGAACGTCATGCCGTCTTCGCGCGCTACGCGCTTGATCTCGGAAGTCGGCCGGCGGTCGAGAATCATCTCGCGGATGCGATCGGTCAAATCCAGCAGCTCGTGGATTGCCGAGCGGCCGCGGAACCCGGTGCCGCCGCACTCGAAGCAGCCCGCCCCTTCATACAGCGGAACGTCGCGCCATTCTTCCGGATTCAGCCCGCTTTCGACAAGGACGGAATCGGGATAGCGCACGCGCTTCTTACAGTACTCGCAAATCACCCGCACCAGCCGCTGCGCCAGAATGCAGTTCAACGACGAAACGAAATTGTAAGGCTCCACGCCCATGTTGAGGAACCGGCCCAGCACGTCGAGCACGTTGTTGGCGTGAACGGTGGTGAATACCAGGTGCCCGGTGAGCGCCGAGTTGATGGCGATCTGCGCGGTTTCCTGGTCGCGGATTTCGCCCACCATGATCTTGTCCGGGTCGTGGCGCAGAATCGAGCGCAGCCCGCGGGCGAACGTCAGGCCCTTTTTCTCGTTTACGGGGATCTGGGTGATGCCTTTGATCTGATATTCCACCGGGTCTTCGATGGTGACGATCTTGTCCTCGTCGTTCTTGATCTCGCTCAGCGCCGCATACAGCGTCGTAGTCTTGCCGGAGCCGGTCGGTCCCGTCACCAGCACCATCCCATACGGTTCGGTGATGTAGCGCCGGAACTTGACCAGGTCGGAATCCGAGAAGCCCACCACATCCAACGACAGCTTGGCGAACTTCTCGCTCATCGATTCTTTATCGAGCACGCGCAACACGGCATCTTCGCCGTGAATGGTGGGCATGATCGAAACACGGAAGTCGATCAGGCGGCTCTTATAGCGCACGCGGAAGCGGCCGTCCTGGGGAACGCGCTTTTCGGCGATATCCAGCTCGCTCATGACCTTGATGCGCGAAATGATGGTCGATTGCCAGTCTTTCGCGATCGGCGGCATGGCATAATGCAGCACGCCATCGATACGGTACTTGATGGCGACCTCCTGGTCGCGCGATTCGATGTGAATGTCGCTGGCGCGCCGCTCCAGAGCATTGAAAATAGTGGTATCCACCAGCTTGATCACCGGCGCGATATCGCTGTCGGTCGCGGTGAGCTTATCGATCGAAAGCGTTTCGTCCGTCTCGCCTTCATCGGCGACCACGTCCAGTGTGAAACCTTCGGTGACTTCTTCCAGGACGCGCTGCGACTGCTCCGTCTTCTTCAGCAGTTCGGCAATCTGCGAGAGCGTGGCAACCTTGACCCGCAGCTTCTTATTCAGTAGCAGCGTCAGCTCGTCGATCAGGTTGAGATTGCGCGGATCCGAGAGAGCAATTTCGAGCGTCCCGTTTTGCGAACGCAACGGCACGAAATTGTACCGGAACATGAGGTCCACGGGAATCGACCGGAAGAGGTCGTGCTCAATGCCGCCATCCCGCAGATCGACGTACTCGCAGCGATACCGCGCCGCCACGGCCCGCGCCTGTTCCACCTCTGCGGTGGGATCAACTAATCGCAGCTTTTCACTAGTAGCCATAATTATTCACCGCAGAGACGCTGAGTAACACAAACGTCAAAACCTGAGAACGCCGAGGAAGCAGAGCTAGCAAATTGCAACTGGGGTTTCTGTGTATTTGTTACCTCTGCTACCTCCGCGCCCAAACGTTTCCTTTCAAGGGGCTGGTTGCCAAGGATCAGAGATCTTCTTTCAGTTTTCTCCGCGTCTCTGCGTCTCTGCGGTGATCTCATGCTTCCTCAATGAATCGTGTCCGCCAAGGAAAAGATCGGCAGGTACAACGAAATCAAAACGAACGCCACAACCGAGCCCATCACGATCATGATCGCCGGTTCGATCAGGGAGAGCGTCGCTTGCATGCGTGTGTTCACATCTTCTTCAAAGAATTCGGCGACGCTGCTTAACATCGCGGGCAGCGCACCCGTGGATTCTCCCACTTCAATCATATCGACGGCTAATGGTGGAACCACGCCGGAATTTCGCAGCGAACCGGAAAGTGGTTGGCCTTCCCGTACGCTCTTCCCGGCCACCGCCACCGCCTGTTCCAAAAGGGGCGTGCCCAGCGATTCCGCCGCCGTCTCCATCGCCTGCACCAAGGGAATGCCCCCCGTTAGCAGAGTGCTCAGGATGCGCGCCAATTGCGCCACCTGGTACTTCAGCCAGATCTCGCCCGCGATCGGCACCTTCATCTTCACGCGGTCAATCTTGCCGCGCGCCGAATCCTTCCGCGACCACCAGCGGACGAAAAATATCGCGCCAATCAAAGCTCCCGCCAACAGCAGAATGTAACTGCGGGCGGTCGTCCCAATGGCAATCAGCAGCGTGGTCATATAGGGCAGTTGCGCGTTCATGCTGGCGTAAAGTGTGGCGAAGGTCGGCACTACATACGTCACCAAAAAGACCATGAGGAGAATGACCAGGACAATCAGCACGCACGGATACATCAACGAAACCAGGACCTTTTTCTTGACCGCGAGCGAAAGCTTCTGGTAGGTTATGTAGCGGTCGAGCACTTCGGGAAGGCTGCCGCTCTTCTCGCCGGCCATGACCGACGTCACGTAAATCTTCGGAAAAATTCCCTGCTGCCGGAAGGCTTCCGACAGCAGCGTTCCATTGCGCACTTCATCGCGGACGGCTTTGATATACGGCCCCAGCTTGGCGTCGGTGAGACGCTCGGCCAGCAGATCGAGCGATTTCAAGATCGGAAGCCCGGCGCGGATCAACGTAACAAACTGCTGATTGAAAATTAGAAACTTCTCGAGATTGATCTTCTTCTTGCGGCCCGCGACGCGCGCCGCCACCATGGTGCGCGGCTTGATCGAATAGATGAGGAAGCCCTGCTGCGAGTAGCGCTCCCGCAGTTCCTTTTCCGACCCGGCCGAGGCCACCTGCTGGTGAATCTGGCCGCGGCCATCCGCGTACTTCAACACGAATTCCGTCATAGCCCTATTGCGCGGTCTCCTCCAGAACGGTGCCGGGAGGCGGCTGGAACTGGAACAACTTGGCGTCCAGGGGTGGATCCATTCTTTCCTGCGAGAACGTGAAGTCGTAAGTCGATTGATCGAACATTTTGACTTTCACCTCCCGGATGTCGGCCGCCGGACCCACCACGAATTCGACACTGGAATAGGGCAGGTTGTCCGTTTTGGGCTCGGCCGTGATCCGCGTCGCATCCCCCTCAGGATGCGCCTGCAGGTTACGGAACTCCTTGTTAAAGTGCAACTTGCCAAGCAAAAACGCAAGTGGAGCGCGAATATCTTCGCTCTCCTTGAATTTCATTTTTTCGGCGCGGTTATCGGCAGGGCTATACATCCATATATACTTATTGTCGGAAATCCAAAGTTTTCCTTTAGGTTGTGAGTAGTCCCAGCGCATGCGGCCTGGTTTGCGCAAAGTGAGCTCTCCGCTCTCCGTCCGCCGAATGCTTCCGGGCGGCGTATATTGCTCTGTGAAAAGGATTTGCAGGGTTTTGGCGTTGTTGTAGCGCTGTTCCACTTTCTGCAGAATGGTATCCAGCGGCGTGTCCGCGCCAAACGCGCACACCGCCAGCAGGCCGGGAAGCAGCCGAAAAAACCTCACAAACCTTTGACGTTGTGGAACGTGTAAACGTTGTAGGGAATGAGGGCGGGACTACGACACGCGGCTGAAGCCGCGTCTTGGTGTGCCACCCGCATCGGCTATCGCCACACAAACTTCGGGTTCGCACTCGACCAGGGCCACTCCTCCATAGAAGAACACAGGGCCGCATTGATCGGATTCCGCTCAATGTACCGTATGATCCGCTGCAATTCTTCCCGACCGCGTATCCAACGATCAAAGTAGTCACGAGTCCAAAAGGGTTTACCAACACGGTGGAGTAGGCGGTTAGCATCGCGCCCGCTACATGCCTTGAGGTGGGCGATCGCCTTCGCGAGGGGGCGTAATGGTTGCAAGATCAAATGTAGGTGATTGGGCATGAGGACCCAAGATCCGAGCTGGTACGAACCGTCGGCCTCTCCTTGCTGCAACTGTTTGATAACCGCCTCGATCGCTCGTCCAGTGGTCAGCGACCGCAATTGCAGGCAAAGATCCTGCGAGGCGCCAAGTGACGAAATAGGCGGCTCCATCGGGCTGCCAGTGTGGCAGCCGGCGATGTAGTTGAGGCATGTAAGAAGAGTGCCGAAACGTTTCAAAAAATCTCAGGAGATCTGGACACGCGGCGATAGCCGCGTCTCTTTGCGCCACTCAACGCGGCTACCGCCGCGTGTCCAGGCAGTTTCTACTCATATCTCAGAACCTCGGCCGGAGCGATCCCAGTCGCCTTCCGCGCAGGGTACAGCGTGGCCACAAAGCTCACCAGGATCGCCGCCGCAGGCACCCAGATTGCATCAATCCATCGCGGCTCGAACGGCACGAAACTCAGCGAATACACCGTCTCATCGAGCTTCACCCATTGGTACTTGTTCGCGAAATAGGAAAGCGCGAACCCGACCACCAGGCCGATCGCGCTGCCCACGATCCCGATCAGCACGCCCTGCAGCATGAAGATCCGCCGGATCTGCTGCCGCCGCGCGCCCATCGACATCAGTACGCCGATATCGCGGTACTTCTCCATCACCATCATCACCAACGTGATGAAGATGTTCAGCGCCGCCACCAGTTCGATCAGCCCGATCGTGATCACCGTCACGATGCGCTCCATGTGCAAAGCGCTGAACAACTCGCGGCTGCGCTCCATCCACGTGGTGGTCGTATACTTGGGACCCGCCACCTTCTCGATCTGCTTGGCCACTTCGCCCGCGCGGTTAATATCGTCCACGTTGATCTCGATCTGGCTGATGATATCCGGCTCCGAGAGCGCCCGCTGCGCCGCCGGTATCGAGGTGTACGTCCAGTTATCGTCGAAGTCGTAGAACCCGGTTTCGAACACCCCCACCACACGGAACTTGTGGAACCCCGGGCGGATGCCCATCGGCGTCAAATCTCCCTGCGGAGTCAGCACCTGGATGGGAATCCCCAAACGCAAGCCGGCATCCTCCATTAACTTCGTTCCAATGATGATACCGGGCAGCTCAGCGTGCGCATCGCGGAGACTGGCTACCAAGCCTTGCTTCAGATGGCGCAAGGCCTCCGTCATGGCCATCGCATCGTCGATGTTCACCCCTTTCAACGCCGCGAAGTGACTCTGGATGGGCCCCGAAATCAGCACCTGTCCATACAGCGCCGGAGACGCCGCCACCACGTGCGGCACCTTCTTCACTCGGGCCAGCATACTCTGCCAATTTTCGATGCCGTTCAGCGGCTCCTTCTCCAGCAGCGTAATATGCGCCATCGCGCCCAACAAGTTGCGTTCCAGAGTACCCGCAAACCCATTGTTCACTGCCAGCGCGATGATGAGCGCCATCACTCCGGCCGCCACCCCCGCAATCGAAATCGTGGTGATCACCGAGATCACCTTTTCCTTGCGGTGGGCCCGCAAGTAGCGCCGTGCAATAAACAGCTCGAAGGTGGTCACAACGTGTCGTACTGGCGCAACAGGTTCACCAGTTCGATCGGCCCTTCGGGGCGAAGCAGCGGGAACAGGATCACCTCGCGGATCGTGCGCGAGCCGGTCAGGATCATCGTGAGCCGGTCTATGCCGATGCCTTCACCGCCCGCCGGCGGCATCCCATACGCCAGCGCCCGGACGTAATCTTCATCCATCTGGTGGGCTTCTTCATCGCCACGCTCGCGCATGCCGATCTGCATCTCGAACCGGCGCCGCTGTTCCTGTGGGTCGTTCAATTCGGTGTAGGCGTTGCCGATTTCCATGCCCGCCGCGTAGATCTCGAACCGCTCCACGAATGCCGGGTCCTCGGGCTTGTTTTTGGAAAGCGGCGAAGTTTCCACCGGGTAGTCGTAAATGATCGTCGGCTGGATCAGCTTCTCTTCCGCGTGCCGCTCAAAGATGTCGGCCAGCGCCTCGCCCGGCGTGAGCTTGTCGGAATGGCGCAGCAGCCAGTTCTTATCGGCGACATCCTCCGGCGTAGGCTTCTCCGAGCCTTGCCAGAACTGCACCACCGCTTCGCGCATGCTGTAGCGCTGCATCTGCCCGAAATCCAGCTTCTGGCCTTCGTACTCCACTTCAGTCGTCCCTGCGGCGTCGCGCGCTACCTGCGCCAGCAGTTCGGCAGTGAAATCCATCAAGCCGCGGTAGTCGGTGTAGGCCTGATAGAACTCCAGCATCGTGAATTCGGGGTTGTATTTGAAACCTAGCCCCTCATTCCGGAAGTTCCGGTTAATCTCGTAGACCCGTTCCAGCCCGCCCACCACGAGCCGCTTCAGATACAGCTCCGGCGCGATCCGCAGGTACAGATCGATATCCAGCGTGTTGTGATGCGTGATGAAGGGCCGCGCGGCGGCGCCTCCATAAAGCGGCTGCATCATGGGCGTTTCCACCTCGATGAAGCCGCGCGCTTCCAGTTGCCGCCGGAACGAGTTGATAATCTTCGCCCGCGTGACGAACACCTTGCGCACCTCGGGATTCGCGATCAGGTCGAGATACCGCTGCCGGTAGCGCGTCTCCACGTCCTCCAGCCCGTGCCACTTCTCCGGCATCGAGAGCAGGGTCTTCGAGAGGAAGTCCAGCTTATCCGCATGCACGCTCAACTCGCCCGTACGCGTGCGGAACAGGTACCCGTCCACCCCCACGATGTCGCCGATATCGAGCGCCTGGAACAGCTTGAAATCGCTTTCGCCTACCGCGTCCTTTTTTACGTAAATCTGCAGCCGCGCGCCGTTCTGCTGCAGATGCGCGAAACCGGCTTTCCCCATGAGCCGCTTGGTCATCACGCGCCCGGCGATGCGGACGCGCATCTCCGGCGTCAGTTCTTCGGCGGCCTTCGCGCCATGCTCTGCGAGAATCCCGGGGATGGTGTGGGTGAACTCGAAGCGCCGGCCATAGGGCCGGAATCCCAGCGCTTCGATCTCGCGAATGCGGCACAGGCGCTGCTTGAGCAGCTCATCTTCTAGCGACAAATAGATCTCCTCGGGGAAAACGTTATTATAGCCAGCCGATCCACCGCCCCCGGCTCACCAACTTTGGACCTCTTCTTGCGTATCGAACGGCCAATGGTCAGCACCACGCTCAAAACATTCGGAGGAGCTCATGTACAACCAGTCATCGACCGTGAAGAACCTACCGGCAATTGCGCTTTTTTGCACACTTGCGCCGTCTGTATTCGCACAAACGTTGACCATCGTCAACGCCGCGTCGCTCTCCGCAGTTAGCGTCGCTCCCAATACGATCATCACGATTAAGGGGAAGAACCTGAGCAGCGGCGTGGCCGTCGCGCCCGACCCCAGTAATCCGCCCGCAACCTTGGGCGGAGTCACTGTGACAATCGGGGGAACGGCTGCGGCGTTATTCTACGTCTCACCCTCTCAAATCAACGCATTGGTAGGCGCTTCCACCCCCCTCGGAAACGAGCCGGTAGTCGTAACGTCGGGAACCGTACAGCAGAACGGAACAGTCACAATCGCGGCGAACGCGCCCCCGGGCCTGTTTTCGAAATCCGGAAGCGGCATGCGTGACGGCGCCATCCTTAATGCGGTGACCTTCCTGGGCGGCGACTTCAGCGCGCAAACCCAGAATGGCGCGCCCGCGTACCTCGCCCTCTTCGGCACCGGAATCAGCCTCACTTCCGCTCCTACCGTGACGGTAGGTGGCGTTGCGGCTCAGGTGCTCTTTTATGGAGCGGCGCCCTGCTGCAAGGGATTGGAGCAAGTGAACGTGTTGTTGCCTCCTTCGACGGCGGGCGCCGGTACTGTTCCGCTAGCACTCACGTCGAACGGGCAGGTTAGCAATACCGTAGACGTCCACCTGCTGCCGCCGCACGGCATGGGGCCTTTCCCGGGCGATAACGACAATGAAACGCCGAGCCGCGAACTCTCCACAGTGGCTTATGTCCCCGGAACCAGCCTGGTCCTCGTCGCCGACGAGAATGACGACGTGGTGCGCGTGGTGGATGTATCGGCGCAGAAAGTAACGCAAGTCATCACGCTGCCCGAAGGTTCGGGACCGGAGGGGATTGCGGTAAATGCGGCAGGCACGACGGCGGTGGTCCTGGAAAGCGACCTGGGAAAAGCCGCGATTCTCGATTTGACCAAGTTCGTGGTGGTCACGGAGATCGCCACCGGCATGAGTCCGGTGTCGGTGACGATCGCAGGGACGCAGGCGATCGTAGTGAACCAGGACGCCGACACCGCTTCAATCATCGACCTGACATCGAATACGGTGCAGAAGACCGTTAACGTAGGTCATGGACCGGCGGCGGTCGCCGCCGACGCGACGCTCAAGCAAGCCTATGTGGTCAACGAAGCGGACGGCACCCTCAGCGTAATCGATCTCGCCGGCTTGACCGTGACCAAAACGGTGTCGCTGGGCGAAGCAACCCGTGGCGAGCAGATCGCCATGATTCCGGGAGCCGGTATCCTCTTCATTACTGTCCCGGCGGCCGGACCGGAAGGCGAGGTGCTGGTAGTCAACGTCGCTTCAGCCGCGACCACCACCTTCCAGGCGAATCCCAGCGGAACGGGTGGCTCGACCGGAATCGCGTATTTCAACTCGCATCTCTATCTGGCCAATCAGACCGGGGGCTCCGTGTCTGTCGTGCCTGTGAGTCCGACCACCGGCGCTACCACCGGCACGCCCGTCAACGTCAAAGTCGATTTGGGCGCGCGTGCTTTGGCCATCGATGCCAAAAACAATCTCCTGGTGGTGAGCAACGAAGGTTCAGGAACGATCGTACTCGTGAACCTCGCCACTAACCAAGTCACCGCTCACATCAACGCCGTGCAAACGAACGGCCAGGGAGACGACAACGGAGACGATCACAGCGACCGCGGCGGCGCGCACAACGGGCCGGCCGCCTCGCAAATCACACCCAACACCGGCAAGGTGGGAACGACCTTCTCCATCACCATTACGGGAATGAATCTCACCGGAGCGACGTCGGTCACATTCCTGGCCCCGGGAAACATCAATCCTCATGGAAAGCTGGGCGATCTGCAATCCGACTCATCGATTACCGCGAATTCCCTCAAAGTATCGCCCGATGGGACGCAGTTGACGGCCACGCTAGCCATTGCAGCCTCGGCGCAACCGGGTCCACGGTTGGTCGTCGTCACCACTCCCAATGGCAGTACCCAACAAGGCGACCAGATGAGTCTCTTACTGACGGTCACTCCGTAGCCCATTCCGCGCCGACGTGTTACTGAGCCGCGACCGCTAGGGAGCGGTCCCGGCTCTCCGCGCGCCCTCTGCGCTCCCCCGCCGCACCCCCATCGCTTCTGTCATCGCAACACCGCCAGCAAATTGCTGTAATCGTCCGTCCAGACGCGAAACCCCGCTCGCACTGGCGCCGCTTCGGAAACCGGCGTCAACTGCTGCAATAGCCGCTGGTTTCGCGTAACCACGATCCACGTCGCCGAGTATAGATTGCGCGCCGGGTCCGCGGCGCTGCGCACCACGCGCGCCGGCCAATCGAGCGATCGAGCAGCGGCCGCTACCGCCGGCCCTAAATCGAGATAGCGGTTCGTCACATTGAGCACCAGCGCCCCATTCGGCTGCAGTCGCGAGAAATACAGCCGGAACGCCTCGCGCGTGAGCAGATGCGTCGGGATCGAATCGCCCGAGAAGGCATCCACCACCACAATGTCGAACGGTCCCGGCTCCGACTCCAGCGCCAGCCGGCCGTCCCCTGCGATTTCGCTGCAGTTCGGGCACGTCCGCAAAAAGTCGAAATCCTGGTTCGCCACCTGTATGACAGCGGGGTTGATCTCGAAGAACCGGTAGCTGTCGCCCGGGCGGCAATACGCCGCGAGTCCGCCGGCCCCCAGCCCGATGATTCCCACGCGCTCGGGACGGTCTGCCAGAAACCGGATCACCAGCGCGATCCCGGAATCCGGCCCATAGTAAGCGATGGGCTCGCGGCGCTGGTCCGGTGCCAGCAGTTCCGCGCCGTGCCGTATGGGGCCGTTGCTCAGCACGCGCACGTCGCCTTGATCGCTGACCTGCAAGGCGCCATAGAAGTTCCGCACCCGCACCACGCTGTGTGCCAGCACCGCATCCATCTGCGTCGCGATCACAAATCCCACCGCGCTGATGAGCGCAAGCCGGACCACTTGCCGCGCGCGCACGCGGTATAGCCAGCGCAGCGCCAGCAGCACGCTACCGACCACGCCGATCGGCAATTCCAAAAACGTTTGGAAGAGGAGAGGCGCCAGCACAGCCACGAACAGTCCGCCCGCGGCGCCTCCGGCGGCCAGCATGAGGTAGTAGGAAGTCAGTTGCGGCGCTGGAGGCTTGCGCCTCGCCAGTTCTCCGTGGCAGAACATGCACGTCACAAACAGGCCGATCGAGAGGAAGAAGATCGTCCATCCGATCCCCAGAGTTCCGGGCCGCGCCAACCCGACCGCCATGACCACCCATCCACCCGGCAGCAGCACGCGAAACAAGCCGGGCCGGTACCACGCCTCCCGGCCGAAGCAAAGCACCAGCGTCAGCAGATAGATGGTGAATGGCAAGATCCACAGCAGCGGCACAGGCGCCACATTCTGGCTCAGCGTGTTCGCCACCCCCATCCACAACACCGAAGGACATGCGGCCAGCGCCAGCCACAGCAGGCCGGCGCTCATCGTAGGCGCTTCCGGAGCCACGGCGTCGGGATCGGAGCTCCCGCGGCTCAATAGGGCAACCGTTCCCGCCAGCATCACGAACCCGCAATAAGCGAACGACCAGCCGAGTAACTGCCCGCGCGTGGGGAAGAGCGGCTCCAGCACAAAAGGGTATGCGAGCAATGCCGCCATCGAAGCCGCATTCGAAACGGCGAACAAGCGGTACGGCAGTAGGGCCTTGAACCGGCGCGCATACCAGGCCTGCACCAGGGGTGTGGTGGCGGACAGCATCAGGTAAGGCAATCCCACCGAAACCGCTAGAATGCCCAGCAGCCGAATGAGTGGCGATCCCGCGCCCACCGCGGGTTTCCAGCTTTCCAACGGAACGATGGGCAGAGCCGCCAGGCTTGCGGCCAGCAGCGCCAGGTGTACGAACGTTTGCGACCGCGAGCGCAGATACCGCGTGGCCCCGTGAGCATACGCATATCCTCCCAGCAGACCGGCTTGGAAGAACAGCATGGCGCAGGTCCACACGCCCGCCGAGCCGCCGAACCACGGCAGCAGCGCCTTGGCCATCATGGGCTGCACCAGTAAAAGCAGAAGGGAACTGCAAAAGATCGTGCCGCCGTAGAGCAGGGCCATCCGTTTCCAATCATCGCAGAGGAATGAAAGCTCTCACGCGGAACCGATCGATCCGCTCCGAACCGAGCCGCTGCTTGCAGCTCGACCGTAAGGGAGCGTCCCCAGTGCCCATTGCAGGCAGGCCGGACGTGCTTATCGGCGTTCATCTGCGGCCTAACTTAATTGTTTCAGCAGCCTGCCGGAGGATGCCGAACGGGTCCTGGGGGAGAGCGACATCCGCCTCAAACCGCGCTACAATGCAAATTAGAGGAAAAGGAGCCTGAATGTCTGCTTTTCTCCACAACCAGTTCGAGCCCAACGTGCTCACCACCTCCGTGGATTACGTTTTCAACTGGGCCCGGAAGTCGGCCCTCTGGCCGCTCACTTTCGGTCTGGCCTGCTGCGCCATCGAGATGATCGCTTCCTCCACCTCCCGGTTCGATATTGCGCGCTTCGGGGCCGAAGTCTTCCGCCCCAGCCCCCGGCAATCCGACCTCATGATCGTAGCCGGCACCGTAACTCTCAAGATGGCTCCCGTGCTGAAGCGCATCTGGGACCAGATGCCCGAACCCAAGTGGTGCATCGCCATGGGCGCGTGCGCCAGCGCGGGCGGGCCGTTCAACACCTATGCGGTGTTGCAGGGCGTCGATCGCATCGTTCCGGTGGACGTCTATGTCCAGGGCTGCCCGCCCCGGCCGGAAAACCTTTTCTATGGGCTCTTAAAGCTCCAGGATAAAATTGATCAGATGACGACCCTGGTGAAGCGGCCCACCGAAGTCCGGCTGGAAGAGGCCATGCTGGAGGACTTCAAACAACAGGTGAGAATCGCGCGGGCTCCGATTCCTGCGTAATGTTTTACGAAGATTCCCGGCACATTTACCGCGTCTCCGAATTGGATGCGCTACCGTGGCTGGTCCACGGATTCGGCACACGGCAGGCAGAAGTTTCAGATGATTTCACCTTGGTCAAGCAGATTCACTCCTCCAACTGCATCGTGGCGGGTGGCCGGCGCGGAAATCTCGGGCAAGGAGACGCGCTGCTGGAAAACACGCCGGGCTGCGTGGTCGCGGTGAAGACCGCGGATTGCGTGCCGATCCTATTGGTGGACGAGTCGCACCGCGCGGTAGCGGCGGTGCATGCCGGCTGGCGCGGCACCGTGGCGCAGATCGTGCGCAATGCCATCGAGGCCATGCACCGCGAGTACGGCGCCGAGCCCTCCGGACTGCACGCCGCGCTTGGTCCCGCGATCGGCAAGTGCTGCTATGAAGTCGGGCCGGAGGTGGCGGCGCACTTCGGCGAAACCGGCCGCGCGCATGTAGACCTGATCGAGGCCAACCGGCAGCAACTGTTGGCGGCCGGCGTCGCGCCCCACCGCATCTATGCCAGTGGCCTGTGCACCATGTGCCCCGGAGACCGGTTCCATTCTTATCGCCGCGACAAGGAAGCCGCCGGGCGGCAGTATTCCTTCGTGGGTGTACAGTAAAAGTAACGATGTTTACGTGGATTTGCCCGCAATGTGGGCGTGAAGTGCTTCCGTCTTACACGGAATGTCCCGACTGCGCCGCCAAAGCCAAAACCGCGCCACCCCCGCCCGCCGCGGAGCCCCCGCATCCGCCGGCGCCCGCTGAGCCGCGATATGAGCCGCAGGCCGCGCCTCCGGCCTACGGGCCGCCCCAGCCGCAATATCCGCCGCAACAGCAAGCCTACATGCCGCCACCGCCGCAGTATCCGCCACACCCCCAATATGCAGCGCCGCCACCCCACTACGCGCAGCGCCCGTCCCGTGGCGCAGGTTTGCCCACCTGGCTGCTCACCTTGGTATTCGCTCTGGCCTTCGTCGGATTGGGCGCCGCCATTTACTGGGGCATCGGCTATCTAAAAGGTGGTGGAAGCCAGGCGGCCGCCCCGCCGCCCACGGTCGAAAGCCCCGCTGCCAAGCCCGGCGCCAAGACCAGCCCCCTGCAAAAATACGTGGAGATCTCCGGGGTGCGCTTCACCGAAGATCCCAAGAAGAAGCTGGACGTCAAGTTCATCTTGACCAACCACTCGGATGCAGACCTGACAGGACTCACGGGCAACGTCACCATCTGGGGCCGCACCCAAAAATCCGAGGAAGATGCCGTCGGCACGTTCTCCTTCAACACTAACGTCGGCCCCGGCGCGTCGCAAGAAGTAACCGCGCCGTTGACGACCAAGCTGAAGATCTACGAACTCCCCGACTGGCAGAACGTGACCACCGACCTGCAGATCACCGGCCCGCAGTAGGCGCTTCTCGCAGTTACCGCGGCCCGCCGTTGCTAGTCATTTCACGCCGCAAAACTTCGTTCATATAGGTTTGGTACTTCTTCCCCCGGGATCGGAACCAGGCAAGAACCTCGGCGTCTACGCGCAGGCTGACCGATTGCTTCACGGGCCGATAGAAGCGTCCAATGTAAATCTCCGATGGACGCGGCGTCACTTCCGGAGCGTCGGAGAAATCGATTTGAGAGTCCGGCAGCTTTGCGACACGCCTCAATTCGCGCCGCTGTCGCTCAGAAACGGGAGTGGTAAAGAGCGAGCTCGCGCGGACCCGCTTTTCTCGCCGGGATGATGCGGATTTCTTCTTCGCCATCGTGATCCCCAGTGGTATGAACTACTAACAGCAAGGCGATGCCGGCGCCTGGATACCCGATAGTGTGCCAGCGCTCTTCGTTATCGACCACCCGCTCGATGTAAGAAACAGTGAGAGGGTCATTGAAAATTCGGGCTGCGGTCTCAAACGAAACTCGGTGTTTTCGCCGGTTGATGCCATTCTTGGCCTCATCCCAAACGAAAATCATTTGTATATACGAAATTGTAGCACGAACAGTTGTACCGGCTTCCAGTAAACTGGACACGCGGCGCCAGCCGCGTCGTCTTTACTGCTTGTCGTACACCGCGATATTATCCACCTTCTCCCCGCCTAGCATCCCCTGGTACGTGATCGTCATCGTCTTGCCGTCCGGGGAAACCGTCCGTTTGGCCTTTCCCAGTATCACTTCCCCATGGATCAAAGTGGACTCAGCCGTGAAATCATCGACCTTCGTCATAATGATCCCGTCCAGATACGGGTCCCCCTTCACGGCATGTTCTACGCCGTCGGTGTTGGAAGGGTACTCCTCCACGAACATCAACCCATCTGGGTTCACGGTTGTGACGGTCGCTCGCATGCCGTCCGGAGCCTCCTTGTACACCCGCGTCTGGCTCTTGGGTGGCGGCCCGGGACGATATCGCGACTTCGCCAGGTTGAGCTTCCAAGTCCCGACTGCCGGGTCCGCGGCCCAAATCATACTCGCTGCGCACAACAGAACCACCACGAATCGAATGGAACGAATCATGGCTCTTCACCCCCTTGGACGGGAAGTATACACCCGCGCCGTCCGCCCTGTGCCAGGTGGAGCAGACGGTCTTGCCGTCTGTTCTCCATTCACCGTGCATGCCCCGAAATCGTGTCAACGAAATCAACTACTTCCGTGGCCCGCTGGCTCGGCGCCGCACGCCCGCATGTTATAACAAAATCAGGGAAGAAGACTCTTTTCTCCAAAAACGCGGCGCTCGCCGCGTTTTTCCATTTTTTGGAGGTTTTTTTTATGTCGTGCAGCACCCAAGTTCCACCAGAAGTTGACACCGCGCCAGCAAACCCCCAGCGCCACGGGGGAGGACCTCGTACCCCAGCGGGCCGCGCCCGTTCCTCCCTAAATGGTTTAAAACACGGGCTTTGTGCACGCACCGTGCTCTTGCCGAACGACGATCCGGCAGTCTACCTCCGCTTTTGCAAGCAGATTCTGGACTACTGGAAACCCGCGAATGCCATGGAGCAGTCCATCGCTCAACTGATCGCCAACGATTGCTGGCGCCTCGAG
>Ga0070734_10000566_pt1 | contig 72710 bp, 64 predicted proteins | sample Coa_R1_8_FD_66444 | JGI IMG/M metagenome (GOLD analysis project Ga0070734, IMG submission 66444) | Surface soil microbial communities from Centralia Pennsylvania, which are recovering from an underground coalmine fire - Coalmine... | ecosystem: Environmental > Terrestrial > Soil > Unclassified ...
TTGAATCGAGCGTACGGGCTGTCGATTTGAATGGGGGAGTAGCCGCGTGAATTGTAGTCTTTTGCTGTGTCTTTTTTCCGGCGGTAGGGGTAATGTGCCGATGGTTGCCCGTATATCTCGGCTTAGCAGAAGCTCGAAGCTTGGGAAGCGCATATTCACCACTTTCGGTTTGGCTTTGATACTGGCGCAAAGTGGATGCTCGTCAATTCGGGCCAGCTTTTTCGGGCCGACAGTCGATCTTGCGAAAACGCCGGTATCTTCCATGGCGGTTACACTGCCTGATGGGGCGGCAATCGCTCCGGGAGAGAAATCGCGGTTGGTGGTTATTGTCACGGAACCAGACGGCAAGGTCTTGAAATCGGAAGGTAGGGGCGACGGTCCAGTCCGATGGAAGGACCTGAAGATCACTGCCAGCATCGTAACAGTGAATGGGAAGGGTGTAGTGTCGCTCTCGGAAGATCCCCAAGTCAGCGATGGAAAGATGCCACATATTGTTGTAACCGTGCCCAGCCATCCGGGACTGCAGACGGAATTGGATATTCCAGTGCGTTATGACCGTAAATACACCGCCGATTTTTCTGGAAGTAACGGGCAAAAAGGAGCGGATGGTCTCGACGGCTCGACTGGCTCCAGTGGAACTGCAGGCTTGATTGATGCGATGAATGGATCTCCCGGAGGAGATGGGTCCAGGGGCGGTGATGGTGGGAGCGGCGAGAATGGCGGTCCAGGGGGCGATGGGCCGCCAGTGCAGGTGCGCGTGGCCTTCAGAGCCGGAAGCCCTTCGCTCCTGCAAGTCGCTGTGTCGGCTCGGGGCGAGCGAAAACTTTATCTAGTGGACCCGCTAGGAGGCACGTTACTGGTGAAGTCCGACGGTGGCAGCGGCGGCTCAGGAGGAAAGGGTGGACATGGAGGGCGCGGCGGGTCCGGTGGCGTAGGAACACCCAACGGAATGGACGGCGCCAGCGGCTTCGATGGCAGTAACGGCTTGGATGGGACGTCGGGCAGAGGAGGAACTATCACTGTGATCTACGATCCTGAAGCCAAACCCTATCTGCGCGCTATCCATCTATCTAGCTGGAATGGACCGGCCCCAATCTACAGAGAGGAGCCGGTGAATCCCTTGTGGTGAATCCCTCGCGTCTTTGTGTCTTTGTTTGGGTTGAAGCCGATCCTGGCCCAATCGATGCTTAGTTCTGTTGTTCGCGCGTTTCAACCGCCAGCAATAGGATCACGGCAGCCGCTCCAAGTCGACGGTCCAGGCTTCGGCCGGGGTCCTCGGAGAAATCGACGTCCATTTTCGGCGCAAAGAGGTTCCAGTTCTGCTTCACCGTGCCGATCTGGCGGTCTCCAAGATAGAACGTAAATTGCTGAGGAATGAATTTGATGAAGCGGTGAATCGTTGCCGCGAAGGCGGAACTTTCCTTGATTTTGCCAATCTCCTGATCGTTGGCGTCCATGATGATCCATTCGGACCGGAATAACGACTTCCAACCCTTCCGTTTAACAGCCCCTACCTTTTGGTGATTGAGCGAATCGGTTACATCGAACGCGGTTCCCCAGTCGATGATCTTGCGGGCCTTGATGAACAGTAGCTCCATCGACTGGCTTTCGTCGGTGAACAACCGGATTTCGTCCTTCCATGTCAGAAGTTTCTTTCGGAGGAAGGCGAAAGTGTTTCCGTTCGCGTCCTGAAAGTAGTATTTCGGTGTCCAGCTAAAGACCTTGGTCCTCGCCATATAGCGGTCCTGCTGAAAGACGGGTGCGTTGATGCTGACGGGCGCTGTGGCTGGAAACGGTTGATGGGTGGGCGTTGCCATATTTGGATACCTCTAGGCGGGCGCTGAAGCTGAAGCCTAACGGAGGCTAGCTTCATTTCCATTGATGGGGTGAATGTATCTTTGCCATGGCGTGGAAGCAATAGGAATCCAAGGCTCCGGCGGTGACGTTGGTACTCAGGGAGTGCCTAAAGAAAAAGTAAGGGCAGCCGAAGCTGCCCTTACTTTTGGTTATCTTTTGAGCTTAAGCGTACGTGAAACGCTTACGCGGGAGACGGCTTGCCCGGAAGGATTCCAGGTGTGCGGCCCGGCTCCGGCTTCAGGATTTGCTGGACCTCGTCGCCCTTCTGAGGAATCACGCGCGCCGGAAGCTGTTTGCCTTCGAGAATCAGTTTGAGCTCGTTGGCATCCAGCACTTCGCGCTCCAGCAGGGCCTCGGCAATGCGTGTCAGTGTTTCCTTGTTGTCCTCAATCAGCTTCTTGGCGGTTTCGTAGCCGTTATTCACGAAGCGCCGTACTTCAGCGTCGATCTCTTTGGCTGTTTCCTCGCTGAAATCGCGATGCTGGGACAGTTCCCGACCCAGGAAGATCTGCTCTTCCTTCTTGCCGTAGGCCAGCGGACCAAGGTTGCTCATTCCCCACTCGCAGACCATCTTTCGCGCCATTTCAGTGGCGCGTTCGATGTCGTTTCCTGCACCTGTAGACATCTGGTTCAGGAAAATCTCCTCTGCAAGGCGGCCGCCCATCAGTACGGCTAGCTCAGTCGCCAGGAATTCGCGGGTGTAATTGTGCTTGTCCCGCTCCGGCAGTTGCATGGTCAAACCCAAGGCCATGCCTCTGGGAATGATCGTGACCTTATGCAAGGGATCTGCATGCGGCATCATGGCTGCAACCAGAGCGTGGCCGGCTTCATGGTAAGCCGTGACGCGCTTTTCATCCTCGGTCAAGAGCATGCTTTTGCGCTCGGCGCCCATCAGGACTTTGTCCTTGGCCAACTCGAAGTCGTACATCAGGACAGCTTTACGGTTGTTGCGGGCCGCATTCAACGCAGCCTCGTTCACCATGTTGGAAAGCTCGGCTCCGGAGAATCCCGGTGCGCCGCGAGCCAGGATCGAAAGATCTACGTCGTCGGCCAGGGGAATCTTGCGCGTATGAACCCGCAGAATCTCTTCGCGGCCTCTAACGTCGGGGAGCGGCACCACCACGCGGCGGTCAAAGCGTCCAGGCCGCAGCAACGCCGGATCGAGAACATCGGGACGATTCGTTGCGGCGATCAGGATGACGCCTTCATTGGACTCAAAACCGTCCATCTCAACCAGTAGCTGGTTGAGCGTCTGCTCGCGCTCATCGTGTCCGCCGCCCAATCCTGCTCCGCGGTGGCGGCCAACGGCGTCGATTTCGTCGATGAAGATGATGCAGGGAGCGTTCTTCTTGCCCTGCTCAAATAAATCGCGGACACGGCTTGCGCCTACGCCCACGAACATCTCGACAAAGTCTGAACCCGAGATGCTGAAGAAAGGTACATTGGCCTCGCCCGCTACAGCCCTGGCCAGCAGAGTTTTGCCGGTGCCGGGATGCCCAACCAGCAATACGCCCTTGGGAATGCGTCCGCCGAGCTTTTGGAATTTTTGGGCTTCCCGCAGAAATTCAATAATTTCGCGCAGCTCTTCTTTGGCTTCATCCACGCCCGCCACATCTTTAAATGTGATCTTCTTCTGTTGCATGGAAAGCAGCCGCGCCCGGCTCTTTCCAAAACTCAGGGCTTTGTTGCCGCCGCTCTGCATCTGGCGGATCATGATGAACCACAGCACTCCCAACAAGAAGATGGGAGAAAACTGAAAGAGGATCATTGGCCAGTTGGCCCCTTGGCTGTCCTTGAACGTCACGTCGACATGGTGATCGCGGAGCGTCTTTACCAGATCGGGAATGTTCGATGGAACCACCAGATGATACTTCTTGTCGTTGTGGTAACGGCCCTCGGCGTCGTTTGCGGAAAACGTTACGTCTTTAATTTGCTCCGCCTCAACTTGCTGGAGGAAGGATGTGTAGGTCAGCTCTTGAGGCTTCGCGCTGTTTGCGCCGCCCTGCATCATGCGCCAGATCAGCAAACCCACTGCAATTAACGTTACCCACAAAGCTACCGTTTTGAATGTGGACGAATTCACCTTGAAAAACTCCTATTGCTGCTTGCTAGCCCGGAATTGTACTCTGCTTTTGCTGCTGCCTATCCCTGGCTCAATTCATAAGACTGTGCTCGCGCCCAAGAGATTACGAGGAAATATGAACTCTGAACAAAGCCCTGGGATTTCAACAGATTGATATCCAAAGCATTAGATGCGGCAGGGTGAAGTTCGATTGCGAACTTTCACCATGACCCCTTTATTGTATACCCTTTCAGCATGGCCCCAAACCGGCCTCTGCCTCCCTGCGTCCCTAAATCCTTGCGCTGTCTTGTTTTGCGGCGATATAGGGCAAATTCCGGCCCAAATGGGGTGTCCCCAGGCCATAACCGACGACAAAGCTTTCGCTAATCAGGAAACCAAAATAATCCGGCTGCAAAGGCACTCGCCTGGATGACTGCTTGTCGAGAAATGCGGCCAATTTCACGCTGGCCGCACCCCTGGCCATGATATTGCCCATGAGAAACTCGCTGGTCACGCCCGACTGTACCAACGCCTCAACCAGCAATACGTGCTGTCCCTTCACGTCCGCCTCCGGGCTGAAGAAGATTTCGGTCGTGGTGGTATTGGTCTCTTTGAATTCGGCCTTCACGAACTGGCAGACGACTGGGATGTGTATCTCGCGAACCAGGTCTGCCATGAACATGAATCCGTTCTCCATCACGCCGACCACGTAGATGGTCTTTTCCTTAAAGTCTGCCGAGATTTGATTGGCCAGTTCGGCGACTCGCTTCTGGATTTGCTCGCTGGATATCAAGACGCGGGAATACTCCAGCGCTGCCCCTTGTGTGCTCAAGTCTCTGCCTCGGAATCTGCCTTCTCTTCGATCAGAATCGCCTCGCCCAATTTGCCGGCAAAGGACTCGGGTACCGCAAACCCTCGCATCCAGACGATTTCGCCGGCGCTTTCAAGCACTGGCCACGCGCCGCGCTCCTCTTCACAAAGATCCCGGCCGAGCCGCTCTGGTTGCAATAATTCTTTGATCTTCCTGGGGGATCGGGTGTGCGCCGGGAAAAACCTGTCTCCGGCGCGCCAATTCCTGACAATTAGCTTCGAGGCCAGCCGGTTGCGGTCCAGAAGCAGGGCGGAATTATATCGTGAATCGCGATCGTGTTTGCTAACTGCGATGGCACGAATGGTCACTCCCAGCTCCGGCACGGTAACCTCCCCCGGAACGTCCAGAGAATACTGATAGCTGGCAGGTTGGGCTTTGGGGTCTTTTTGCTCAATCTGCATCTCCCGGAAGGTGCAGGTGGCCGAGAAGCCTCCCGGTAGCGAGAGCCCTTTGCCTCGGCGTGGCTGTCGCGCCAGGCCCAGTAGTTCCTCCACATGTTTGAACTCCAGGGCCAATCCGAGCTTCTTGCCAATTGTATGCAGAACGCGGCGCTGCAATGCCGCTGGAAGATCCACAAAGATCGCTAGATCCACGGCCATCACCGGAGCGTGGCTGGCTGCCCCGCCCGGCTGAGTATTCGTGCGCCCGCTGCGGCTGGGCTTCCCGGTCCGCACCACCCTCGGCAACATCTTTTCCAGCTCCGCATCCCAATACCGCTCCTCATCCCTGGCGATCTCGGCCATCTCCGCCAGCCTCTCCTTCACCCCTGGATTGAAATCCCGCTCGAGCATTGGTAGAAGGCTATGCCGAACGAGATTGCGGGTGTGGTGCAGATCCTGGTTGCTTGCGTCTTCCCGCCATATCTGGCCCAGGCCCTTGAGGTAGGCCTCAATCTCCCGCCTGGTAGTCCGCAGAAAGGGCCGTATCGTGGCGTCGGTGGAGCGTGATGGCAAAATGCCGGTTAGCCCCGATGTACCGGTGCCCCGCAGGATCCGCATCAGGATCGTCTCGGCTTGATCGTCAAGGGTATGTGCGGTGGCGACCTTATCCACCTGGTGTTGGCCGATAAGCTCGGCAAACCATGAATAGCGTGTCTCGCGTGCGGCCGCCTCCAGGCTGAGCTTGTTTTGGCGGGCATAGGCAGGCACATCCATCGAGCCGGCATGGAATGGGACATCGAATTGGCGCGCCAGATCCTCCACAAAGCGTTGGTCTTCGTTCGCGTCGGCCCCGCGAATCTGATGATGAAAATGTGCTACTGCAATCACCACTCCGAGTTCGCTCCGTAGCTCCATCAGCGCGCGCAGCAACGCCACCGAGTCTGCGCCCCCGGATACGGCAACGGCAACCCGCTCCCCCGCCGCCAAAAGTCCTTGCTCCTGAATGTATCGATGCACGCTGCCGGTCATCTTCCTCCCATCTTACGACCGATCTTACGAACCAAAGATCTTTACGAATTAAAGACCGCGTGATTGAAGATCTAGTATGGATGACCGGCGCTTCCGATATGCCATCCCCACCCCTGTTTAGACACCGGAAACCGAGGACGGTGGCGGAAATTGCCCGGAAAACCCGCTCTGAATAAAGTTGCTATACTTCTGGTTTTGGCTATGAGAGTAGTTGCAATCGTACCGGCCGCCGGCCTCGGAACGCGCATGGCTCCGGGAGGTAAGAAGAGCCCGCTATCCAAGCAATTTTTTGAGATCAACGGCGCGCCCATCGTTATTCACACGCTGCGCGCCCTTGCTGGAAATCGTGAGGTCGACCAGATTCTCGTGGCCATGCGCCGCGCGGAGATGGACCGTTTCAGCAGCCAGTTGGAGCAGGAGAAGCTCTCGTCGAAGGTTGAACTGGTGGAAGGCGGAGAGCATCGGCAGGAATCGGTCAGTAACGCCCTGGCGAAACTGCGGGCCGCAAAGGACGATATCGTGCTCGTTCACGATGCGGTGCGTCCTTTTGTCGATGCCGAGATTGTCGCCAATGTCATCCGTGAGGTGCAGCGGCACGGCGCCGCCATTGCCGGTCTTCCTGCAGTAGATACGATTAAGCAAGTCGAGCGGGCGGCCGAAGGCGCGATTATTACCTCTACGATTCCCCGGGAGCGCATTGTGCAGGCACAGACGCCCCAGGGATTTCGCTACGAACTCATCAAGAGGGCGTTCGATAGTGCCGCCGCAGATGGCTTTATCGGCACCGATGAGGCTTCGCTGGTCGAGCGGCTCGGGGAAAGCGTTTGGGTGGTGATGGGTTCGGCGCGGAATATAAAGATTACAACCCCTGCGGACCTGGAACTGGCTGAGTTTCTGATGGCCCAGGCCAATCGCCAAACCAGCAACCTTGCGGGGTAGAGACTGAAGAACTCCAGGGGCCGAAGAGCTCCTCCGGAAAATTAGCTCGTTTACGAGTCCACATATGCGCAGAGCCGAGTCGCGGATATTAACTTTCCCTGCCTAAGCGCAAATTAGTACCGCTGTACCAAAGAGATTGCAGCTCTAAAAAAGGGGCATAACCTGTACCCCGAGCAAAGACAAGCAACAAAAAAGAAGAACAAGAAACGAAGGGACGAAGAGGGGCGCGTACTTATGAGGATAGGCTGTGGCTGGGACTCCCACGAATTCAAACCCGGAGTTCCTCTCAAGATAGGCGGTGTCCTGCTACCTTACGATAAAGGTCTAGCCGGACACTCCGACGGCGATGTGCTCCTGCACGCCTTGACCGACGCGCTTCTCGGAGCCGTTGCCGCGGGCGATATTGGAGGCTACTTCCCGCCCTCCGATCCGAAATGGAAAGGCGCCGATTCCGCTTTGTTTGTCCAGGAAGCTCTGCGGCAGGTTCGCGCGGCGGGTTATTGGGTGGCCAACATGGATTCCACCTTGATTCTGGCCGCGCCCAAGATCGGGCCGCATCGGGATGCGATTCAGACGCGCGTCGCCGGTCTGTTAGGAATCGATCTGAAGCGGGTAGGCATTAAAGCTAAAACTCCCGAAGGTCTCCCCACGGAAAATACCGCTATCGCCCAGGTGGTTGTGTTGCTGGAGCCGATAGGTGAATGATTGAGAGATAAAGAGATTAAAAACATAAAAGGGTGAATGGAAAGAATAAGAGAGGCGGTCCTGGACGGATTGCAGGCACATCGGAGCCCTGGAAATCGAAGCGGCTGTATCGTTCTAAACCATTCCTGTCATTTCCAAATCAACTCGACTTTGCCGTTCGTAAAAATCGAAAGGATCAACGATATTCCATCGCTTCGGGGCAGCCTGGACTTGGCGATTAGTGGAAAAATGCCTTGATCATTGAGGGAAACGGTAGGCCTTCGCTCCTTTTCGGGCAGCCAAATCTCATCGACAGTTTCCCAATTTTTTCCAGACCTCTGCTGCACGGACCACCAATCCCCCTCGTCGAATACGTCAAGAGCGGAAGGCTGATTTTCGTCTAGCCGTATGATCGCGGTTTTAATTCTTCCATCCGCAAGCGTAGCATCTGCTGTTGTGAAGCAAGTCTCTTCAGAAATCCGCGATTGCTGATCTTCAGGCTTGATGGTTGTCTCATCCTGCCCTTCAGCGTTTTCTTCGTCAAATATAAACACCCAATTGGGATATTGAATGAGTACATCTAAGGATGGCCAACAGCCTGTGTAGCGAAGATGATTCTGCATAGATTTTCGATTCGGTGCTATTTGCAATTTTTCATCGCGGTAGGAACGTAGTCGGCTAGCTTTTCCTGCCGCATTTCTTGGATGAGGTCTGCTAGATGTGGCAAGCCGATAAGAACCGTCCTTATAGATAGGATCGATGATTCCTGCCCACCTCTTCATTGCTATGCGATTGAAAATGCATTTGCTCCCGGCGGCCATAGGACCACAAACTCTTCTTGAGTCAATTCACGAAAGGCCGCGCGTACCGCATAGTCAAGCCTGCGATTTTCAAGAAACTCTCTGGCTTTATCGAAGGTGGCTTTGGGATTCTCTGTGAAAAGAAAAATATTCAATTCACCAGCGCCAAAATCATGGCCGTCTATTTCCGCCAAATCCTTGACCTCAGAGGCAGTTGATCTTCAAGACTGATGATCTGGTCGAACATGGCACGTGAATCTGTAGCAAACTGTAAGACCAATTGATATTCCATCTCGATATGATTGATCGCACAAAGTGTGCTCAACGGTCCAGAATTCAGGATTAAAAGTTAACCATCGGCGGCATCTACACTTTTTCATCCGTCGGGCAGTGGGAGGAAGTGATCAATTCGGAGTCTCGGCTCCTTCAGCGGCCATACGGATTACATCGGCTCTGGTTCGTAGAAAACGCTCCATGTAACTTTTAAGAAACAAGGCATCCGCAAGTCTGCCGAGTGGTCCAAGCGGCGACGTATATTCGAAACGATCCTTCATGATTGTGACGCCTTGATCGTGCTCAAAAAAGTGATCGTGATCAAAACTGCGAAAAGCGCCGCGAACCATTGAATCTCTGAAATGAAATGGAGGGTTCCAGGCCGTTATCCGGCTGGTCAGTCTTTGCCGGATGTAGAAGTGGGTGGCCTCCCAGGTCACCTCATCGTTGGGGCCAAGCAATTCGTTCGTTGCGCCGCCAACGACCCTTTCGCGTGTTTTTTCGGTTGACCGAAGATGAACTTTGACGCTGCGGGCGAGGTTAAAGCAGCGGTCGATCGGCGCACGCATTGGCGTTACGAGACAGATTACCGGCATGTTGTGACAAAGAGCTGATTCAAAATGATCGCCGAATTGGATATCGAAAAATTCACCCGGCCACGACCTCTGCATCGCTCAACAGTCTGACCAACGTCGTCACTCCCTGCACCGGCTACGTCTTTTTCGTGAGGATAACAACTCAGAATAAGTCACTTAAGGCACATCTGTCTTGGTATCTTGGGGCATACAAGAATCCACCTGATCTGGGAGCAAATAAGGTTTCCCAATTGGTAGCTTTTAAAAAGCCCGCACAGGCTGACTGGGTTGCGGGCCTTGTTCCGCTCCTGCTTTTAAATTGCCTTGTTGTGGGGCAGCAATATTGCTAACCTTGGCCCTCTCTCAACGTCCTTCTGAGACGGGGTATTTGCTAAATGAAGAAGTCTGCTATTTCCTTCTGTTTCGCCCTTCTTGCTGCTCTCTCCACCATTAACCTGCAAGCCAGCGCGCCGCTCCTGCTGCAGACACCCACACTTTCAAAAACGCACATCGCCTTTTCTTACGCTGGTGATTTGTGGCTTGTGCCCCGTACCGGAGGCGAAGCTCGCCTGCTGACCAGCGGCTCCGGCGCAAAGAGCGGGCCGGTGTTTTCTCCCGATGGCAGCATGATCGCCTATACCGGCGACTACGATGGCAACGTTGATGTTTACGTAATGCCGAGTGAGGGTGGTATGCCGCGCCGTCTCACGCACCATCCGGCGGTCGATCAGGTGATCGGCTGGAGCCCGGATAGCAAGCAGGTGCTCTTCCGCTCGACGCGCAACAGTCATCAGGGCTTCAATCGCCTGTTTACGATATCGCTCGAAGGCGGACTTCCCCACGAGCTTCCGTTGCCGACTGCTGAAGGGGGCGCGTTCTCGCCTGATGGCAAGCATATCGCTTATGTCCCAGTGGATAACTTCGGGCGGCTGTCCCGTATCGCCTGGAAGCGATATCGCGGCGGAAAGGCTTCCCGCATCTGGCTGGCAAACCTCTCCGATTTGGGCATCGAGCGTGTTCCCCGCGAAACTTCCAATGACTTTGATCCGATGTGGGTTGGCAACAAGGTTTACTTTCTTTCGGATCGAAATGGTCCGATAACGCTCTTCGCCTACGATGTCCACAACAAGAAAGTGGAGCAAGTCATTTCCAGCAACGGCATGGACATTAAATCTGCCAGTGCCGGGCCAGGCGCAATTGCCTATGAGCAATTTGGATCGCTGAATCTCTACGATCTCACAACCGGGAAGTCGGCGGTGGTTCAGGTCACCGTGCCTGCCGACCTGCCCAACGTGCGTCCTCGTTTCAAGAAGGTGACCAACGAGATTTCGTCGGCAAATCTTTCGCCGAGCGGGGCGCGGGCGGTCTTTGCCGCCCATGGCGAAATCTTGACCGTTCCGGCAGAGAAGGGCAACATCCGCGACCTGACCAATACGCCCGGAGTCATGGAGCGTGATCCCGCTTGGTCGCCGGATGGCAAAACCGTTGCCTATTTCTCCGATGAGTCCGGCGAGTATCAATTGTTTCTGAAGGCCGCAGATGGCATGGGCGAGCCGAAGAAGATTTCCCTCGGCAATCCACCTTCGTTCTACTATGGGCCGGTTTGGTCCCCCGATAGCTCCAAGATAACCTTTACGGATAAGCGGCTGAATGTATGGTATGTCGATGTTGCAAAAGGTGCGCCGGTTAAGGTCGACGCGGATACCTACGACTCGCCCCAAAGGACCCTGGATCCCACTTGGTCGCCGGACAGCCGCTGGATCACCTACTCCAAGCGTCTGACCAGCCATATGCACGCCATCTTTGCTTATTCAATTGAGCAAGGCAAGAGCGTCCAACTGACCGACGGACTGAGTGACGCCATCTCGCCGGTGTTCGACAAGAAGGGCCAATATCTTTACTTCCTTGCGAGCACCGACGCCGGTCCGACCACAGGCTGGCTTGATCTCTCCAGCATCAATCGGCAGGTGACGCGTAGCGCCTATCTCATCGTTTTGCGTAGCGATCAACCTTCGCCATTGGCTCCTGAGAGCGACGAAGAAAAGGCTGCCGATGAAGCGAAGCCCGAGTCCGATAAGGCTTCGGGCGAAAAGTCTGCAGAGTCTGCAAGCTCCGAAGACTCCGCCAAGGACGCGAAGGCTACCGATGACAAGGGGAAAGCTCCTGATGCAAAGGCCGGAAAAGGCAGCAAGGGCAAGGGCGTGGAAGTAAAGATCGATGCGGAGAACATCAGTCAGCGCATCTTGGCGCTTCCACTTCCGGCACGCAACTATTCAGGGCTTGAGGGAGGCAAAGCGGGAACGCTCTTCCTTGTGGAGAACCTGCCACCGACGCCTGGGGCTGGTCCGCAGCGGGTGGTCTGGCGGTTCGATCTGACGACGCGGAAGCCTGAAAAGCTGATGGAAGGCGTGAATAACTTCATGGTTTCCTTCGATGGCCAGAAGACGCTCTATAGCCGAGGCTTTGGCGAGAATGCCAGGTGGTATATCGGCTCCGCCACCATGCCTGCGAACGCGGGAGGCCCGGGAGCGGCTGGCAAACCGGAAACTGCTCTGAACCTCGACAATATGGAAGTCCTGACCGATCCACGTGCCGAGTGGAATCAGGAATATAAAGAGGTTTGGCGCATCGAGCGGGATTATTTCTATGATCCTAAGCTCCACGGACTTGATCTCCAGGCCGTAAACAAACGGTACGAGCCCTATCTTGAAAACCTGGGGAGCCGCATCGATTTCAGCTATCTCTTGGGCGAAATGCTCGGGGAACTCACGGTGGGGCACATGTTCATTGGCACGCCGCTCGACCCGCCTTCAGGCAGGGGAAGGGTTGGGCTGCTTGGCGCGGATTACTCGATTGAAAATGGGCGTTACAAATTCGCTCATATTTATCAGGGCGAAAATTGGAACCCCCAGTTGCGCGCTCCGCTCACGCAGCCGGGAGTCAATGTGCATGAGGGTGAATATCTGCTGGCGGTCAACGGGCGGGAACTGCATGGCGCGGATGAAATCTTCGAGCTCTTCGAGGGCCTAGCGGATAAATCGACGGTGCTGAAAGTTGCTCCCTCGGCCGATGGTAAGAACTCGCGCGTGGTTACGGTCGTTCCCATTCCCAGTGAGAATGGCTTGCGCAACCGAGCGTGGATCGAAGGCAATCTCCATAAGGTCGATCAACTGAGCGGAGGCCGTCTCGCCTATGTCTACCTGCCGGACACCGGGTTCGGCGGATATACATCGTTTAACCGCTACTTCTTCGCCCAGGTCGATCGGGAAGGTGCGATTATCGATGAGCGCTTCAATGGCGGTGGCTCAGCGGCGGATTACGTAATCGATTACCTGCGCCGTCCGCTGCAGAACTACTGGACGACCCGCGAGGGCAAGGATTTCACCACACCGGTCGGCGCGATCTTTGGCCCTAAGGCCATGATTACCAATATGTACGCAGGCTCCGGAGGCGACGCTCTTCCCTGGTATTTCCGTCAGGCGAAGCTCGGACCGCTTGTCGGTACGCGCACCTGGGGTGGCTTGGTTGGAATCTACGATTATCCAGAACTGATGGACGGCGGCAGTGTAACCGCACCCCGCGTTGCGTTCTACAATCCTAGCGGCGAGTGGGATGTTGAGAACCACGGCGTGGAACCGGATTTCGAGGTTGAGATAACCCCGAAAGACTGGATGGCGGGTCGCGATCCTCAAATCGAGAAAGCTGTAAGCCTGGTCCTTGATTCACTCAAGAAGAATCCGTTGCCGGTGGCCAAGAAGCCGGCATATCCGAACTACCACTCCGGTGAAAGATCGGAAGGTGTAGCCGCGGGCGGATCGGGCGGACACAAATAAGGAACAGGGAACGCTCGAAAGAGGGGCGCCAAAAAGCAACCTGCATATTCGAGGAAGGAGAAGGCGTATCTCGCGATACGCCCTTTTCCATTTGGAAGCTCATGGATGGTAGCGCTTCCCGCCCTTGCTTTGAATTGCGTTCCTTTCGTATCGTAATGCCCATGTCGCAACGGGGAATTCTGCTGTCGCTCGAAGGACGGGTCGCGATCGTGACGGGCGGTTCCCGTGGGATCGGCGCCGCCATCGTCAGGATGTTTGCGGATGCCGGAGCACGCGTCGTGTTCAATTATCAGCGCGCGAAAGAGGAAGCCGACCGCTTGGCGTTCGAATGCGGCGGAGATTCCAGGTGTATCGCGATCCAGGCTGATCTTTCCTCGGTTGAATCATCGGAACTCCTTGTGGAGGAGGCTGTGAAGCGCTTTGGCCGCCTTGATGTCTTGGTCGGCAATCATGGCATTTGGCCGCCGGACGACATCCCTGTCGACCGGATGACGCCCGAGCACTGGCGGCACACCTTGGCTGTAAATCTCGACAGCATCTTTGGTCTTGTGAAATACGGAGTGGGCCAGCTCAAGAAGCAGGGCGGGGGTGGCCACATCGTATTGATTAGCTCCACCGCCGGCCAGCGCGGTGAAGCCTTTCATTGCGATTACGCTGCCAGCAAGGGCGGGATGATTAGCATGGTGAAGGGTCTATCAACCGAACTTGCAGGGCAGGGAATCTATGTAAACTGTGTTGCTCCTGGTTGGGTGGAGACAGACATGGCCACACCCGCTCTCCAGGATCCCGTGGTAAGCAAACGAATCTACAATACAATTCCTCTGGGGCGCGTGGGAAAGCCCCAGGAAATAGCTGCAGCGGTGCTTTTCTTGTGCACGACCCATTCCGGATTCATCACCGGAGAGGTTTTGAATGCCAATGGCGGAGCAGTCCTGGTGGGATAAGAAACAGTGGGATAAGGAATGGTGGGATAAGAAAAAGATGCCGAGGCAAAAGCCAAAAAGCAGCGTAGCAGGCTACATCGAGCATCAAACGGGAAGATTACTTTCATGAGGATCTTGGTCGTATTCCTATTGGGCCTGACGCTTGCGGCGCAGCAGAGTACCGCGCCCGCCGGCGGCAATGAAGGCGATGCCAACCAGAAAAAGGCGCGCGAGGTCTTGAACAAGATGATCGAGGCGCTGGGTGGCCCTGCGTATCTCAATCTCAAGGATTCCCAGACCGAAGGGCGAGCCGGGCGCTACTATCACGGAAGTTCGAGCGGCAGTGGCATCTATTTCAGTTTCTGGCAGTGGCCCGACAAGGAACGCGCGGAACTCACCAAGGATCGGGATGTCGTCGTCATTCACAATGGCGAGCAGGGGTTTGAAACCACCTTTCGGGGTACGGCTCCTGAAAAGCCGGAAACTCTTAGGACCTATCTGCTTCGCAGAAACCATTCGCTTGCAACGGTGCTGCGCCAATGGCTCTCTGAGCCTGGAACGGCGCTCTTCTATGAAGGCTTGACCATCACGGAAAATCATCAGTGTGATCGTGTGAGCCTCATCAACGGCAAAAACGATGCCGTGACCATTCTCATCAGTACAGACCGCCATCTGCCGGTGAAAAAGATGTTCACCGTGCGGGATCCTGTAAGCAAAGAAAAGGACGAGGAAGCCGAGGTTTACGATAATTGGAAGAATGTGCAGGGAATCAATACGCCGTTTGATGTAGTTACCAGCCACAACGGCGAAATGGTCAGCGCCCGGTTTCTCGACTCCATTAAATACAACAACGATCTTGCCGCGAGTCTCTTTGAACCCAGTCCCATTAAGTTTAATCGTCTGAAGAAGTAAGGCCCTAGCCTTTTATCGAGTCAAGGGGTTATCCCTGTGGCATTTCTGTTGTAAAAATACAACACTTCTGAATGGCGCTTCAGGTGTAATCTATTCATCCAAAATCACTTGCCATTCGAGCAAACAATTCGTAGCGTGGTTGAGTGTTCAGGGGTTGGCCTGCACAATGGCGCGCCCGTGCGCCTCCGTATTCTGCCGGCTCCGGTCGGAGCTGGAATTGTGTTCCGGCGAGTCGATCTGGATGGCTTTGAAATTGAGGCCGTCGGTCGCAACGTGGCTAAGGTGAGTTACGCCACCAGCCTCCAAAAAAAAGGTGTGCTCATCTCCACTACAGAGCACCTGCTTTCAGCATTCATCGGCATTGGTCTCGATAACGCTATTGTCGAGCTTGATAATTTGGAAGTCCCCATTCTCGATGGCAGCGCCAGGCCATTCGTGGAGATGGTTTTGCAGGCTGGGTTAAGGCAGCAGCGGCGGCGGCGATCTTATCTGAAGATTTTGCGGGAGATTGAGGTGCGCGATGGAAACAAGTTCATCGCTGCGTATCCTGCGGAAGGCTATTCGGTAAGCTACCGGATCAACTTCGCGCCTCCGATCGGCGAGCAACGCTTTGAAATCGATTTGTCCCAGGATTTATACCGCAAGGAACTCTCGGCTGCTCGCACGTTCGGGTTCCTTCATGAAGAAGAAATGATGCGCAACATGGGCTTGATCCGCGGCGCTTCGGAAGACAACGTAATCGTCGTGACTCATGAAGGTGTGAAGAACGGCCCGCTGCGCTTTGCCGACGAATTTGTCCGGCATAAAACCCTCGACCTGATCGGCGATTTGGCGCTTCTGGGAAAACAGGTGATCGGGCGCATCGTCGCGGATCGTGCTGGACACGCCATGCACACCGCTCTAGTCTCCCGTCTCCTAAAAGATCGTTCGCTTTGGGAAGAGACCGCGGACCCGGGAGGCCGTCGGCAGGAGCGGGCGGATGCTCTGGAAATTCGAGCCGTGCACTAGAATCTTTCCCGGTCGCATCGCGCTACGCCATCAACAAACAATCATGATCGGTAGGTATCGGCTTCGGATCGCTGCATAGGAGTGGAACTGGCCTTTGGTAAGCTCGCGCATTTTGCGACTTTCAGTCAAGCTCAGTGTTCGGTTATAGGTGGATGGCGATTTCGCCGAGTGGATAGCGGAATTCCAAAAGGAGAAGGTCGTGAAAAGATTTGCTCTGCTCTTAGTCACGCTGTTCGCGTTTTCTTTCTATGTGGTTGCTCAAGATCGCCACGATCACGATGACGACCGGGAACATGATCGCGATGACCGGGATCGGGGCCGTGATCGTCACGATGAACACATTCCCAGCCGAGGCCCAGAGCGCTTTCGCGATGACGACCACCATGATCACGACCGGGATCGCGACCGAGACAGAGACCGCGAACACGATCGAGATCGTGATCGAGACCACGATAGGGATCGGGACGAGCGTAGCTATCGCGACCATGATGGACATCCGGATTTTCCGCACGTCCATGATGACGGCAGATGGATCGGGCATGATCGTGACCATGACGGCGATCACTATCGTCTCGAGCGCCCATGGGTGCATGGACGATTCAACGGCGGGTTTGGGCCGAACCATGTTTGGGCCTTGGGAGGAGGAGCCCGAGATAGATTTTGGTTTAATGGATTCTACTTTAATGTGGCCGCTTTCGACTATCGCACCTGTGACGATTGGTACTGGAATCGCGATCGCGTCGTGATCTATGAGGACCCCGATCATGTCGGCTGGTATCTGGCCTACAACGTGCGCTTGCGCACATACGTGCATGTGAGTTTTCTAGGAAGGGGCTAGGATACGGTACGGACCGTATGGCTTTAAGAAATGAATTTCAGTAGTGAGCTTTTGGGGCGCTCTACAAATGAAAATGTAGAGCGCTTTTTTCATGCGGCTAAGAGAGCAAACAATTGTCTTTCAATATCGAGTAAGACTATCCTGTTTTGAGCTTTCGAGGCCGGCTTTCGATGAGTGCTTTTCCCGGTGCTTCGGTTTTGTCCTGATAGACTCCCTTTCACGATAGGCTCTTTCAAGGTGCATGTTTTGTAACGATGCGCGTTGTAAAGATGCGTCTCCAGAATTTCTTCGAGCGAGATACCTTTCAAAACGCTCCATTGCAATAGAAGAGCGCGCTTGGAGCGCGCTGCTGGTCTTCGTTTGGGCACATGCCCACTCAAAGAATTTTTACAGGAACTCTTTTCGTTTATGGGTTTCTATTTCTGAGCGATAGTTCGGAAAAATTGCAGGATCAGTAGAAAGGTTAGTGTATGGAAAGTGTAGTTTCATTGAATGGATACTTAGAAAGCTTTTATTTTAGCGGGCGCTGGAAAATATCATCATCTCGACGTCTGCACCTTCGCAATTTATTGATAGTGGTCGCTTTATTGCTATGGGCAGGATCTTCGTTGGCACAGAGCGCACCTGAAGTATGGCTGTCGACGAACGATCCGACCTATGGAGGCGCCAAAGATTTTTGGTCGATGTTTCAGCCGGGCGCGGACTGGGCATCGGCGAAGAGTCATGTCCGGGTCGTCTCGATTGCTCAGAACCTTGTGACGAACGGTCCACCGGATAAACTCAAAAGCTTCTACGCCTATCTAAAGCAGAACAATATTAAGTTGGAAATCAGTATCGGCATGCTCACATGGTCGGATCAATGCGGAAAGCATGTAGAGGGTTACGTTGCTCCAGGGGGATCGGACTATGTAGCCAAGCGGCTAAAGTGGTTGGGCGGGGAGCCGAGTTACATCGATATTGATGAAGCCCTGTGGTACGGTCGATATTACGGCGGAAAGGGTGCTTGTCATACCCCGCTTGAGGGGCTGGCCAAAGATGTTGCCGCAAATTTCAAAGCCTACCGTGATATTTTTCCCAATGTGCAACTTGGAGACACCGAGCCGTTTGGTGGTCCGCAGCCTGGCGAGAAACCCGGCGAATGGGAGAGTAAAACCCAAAACTGGATTGATCTTCTGCAAGCTGCGACCGGCACGCATTTGGCCTATATTCATGAAGACATCACCGATTGGACGCGGCCCTTGCCCAGCTATCTTCCGGCAATCGCTGGCTTTTTTCACAGCAACCATATTCCTTTTGCCCCGATCGTTATTGCTGCGGACTGGAGGGGACCAGATGATGCCTGGATGCGCAGCGCCGAGCACAACATTGACCTCTTAAGAGAGTCGGGCGCGTGGCCTCCGGATCATTTGGCAATTGCGACGTGGCACGCATTTCCCACGCATAATCTGCCCGATAGTTCTCCCACTGCTTTTACCCATTTGATCGACTACTATTTCGCCGCGAAAAAGTAACGGTCTCAATCTACTGTGTATGGGACGGTCATAGCGCTGATGACCGTCCCACTCTGGAGATGGCTGCGATGAATCGCGATTGACTGAATCTTTAGTTAGTAGGCGCTGCCACGACTTTGGCGATGGCCTCTCGAATTACAGGAAAAATCGCAGAGAAGCCGGCAGCGCTTGGGTGGATTCCATCTTCAAGCAGGTCGGGTTTGGCAAAACAGTTTGCCGCGGAGAGCGGATCGGCTTCGCAGGAGGCGGAATCTACGATGGCGCGGTAGGTGTCTGCAATCGCTACATGCGGTTTTTGAGACATTTCTTGCCGCAAAAATTTGTGGTTGAATAGCTTGATATAAAGGCCATTGAAATCCCCAAGAGCGGCATTTGGACCATCCGTATTTCCATGAGTCGATGCGGTGGGCAGCATGGTTTGAATGACCACGGAGCGATTCGCGGTGAGAGCCATATCTACCATTGTCCGGATGTTGTCTTCTGTCTTTTGAAGTGGAAGGCTGCGTGGAGTGGGTAGACCGTAGTCGTTCAGGTGCTCCTCGATCACAATAACATCGGCGTGCGCGGTGGCGCCATCTGGCCAGCTCTGCGGATCAAGAGCATCTCGTTGAAAGCGGGCGAGGATCTCTGCTGTGGTCTGTCCGCCTGCCGCGCGATTGAGTCCAACTTGCCCCGGATTAAGCGGTAAGCCAGGATTGGATGAGCACGTTCCCGGAACGCTTTCGGTCATACAGGCTGTGACCGAATCGCCGATGAAGAGAATGCGGGCGTTACGTGGCGTAGTGTCATTCGTCATTCGTTGTCCGCCGCAACCGGCAGTCAGTACAAGAAGAAAGGCGCAGAGAGATTTACTGCCGGAATAATTCATAGCGATGTTGGCCTCGTTGGCTTTGAGACTGGAGTTTTTTTTGATTGCAAGAAGTTAAGTGACTGAAATGCCCGGCAAATATACAAATGGCCCGACCTGGATGCACCCAGGGTGTGTATTTGAGCTCTGCAGGATATTGGAAAGTCTTAAGGGTGTCTAGATAAATGTCATGGGAAGTTGATGGTGATGGTGGATGCGTTGTTTCTCAACGACATCCGTGACGTAGTCAGATTGTAGAGGGACCGGGTTTGGAGGATTGTGCCGTTGAGGATGTATGCCGTGAAGGATTATGTTGTGGACTATAAAGGCCCTGCTCGAAGCGGTTCTCGATGAATTCGCCAAAGAGAGCCGCTCAACGCTCAACACTGTTTGGTGCTTTATCGCCGATTTGCTGGCGCCCGAGCAACTCCGGGAAGGGTTATGGTTTGACCATGGATCCCAAATTACGCATGCATCGCAGTTGCATTGATGAACATCGTCCCTTTGCCTAGCTCCAAAGCGTGTTTCTCCAGCCAGCCTTCCAACTCCTTCTTTGTCTCAAGCGCAATCACCTGGAAGCGGATTCCCGCCCGTCCTTCGGGCGTCGACCACATGACCTCGCCCTTGAGATCGAGTGGCTTGTTGATTCCCGGAAGCGACAGCCGGAGGCGCGCTGCCCCTCCTGCATCAAGACAGCGGGCGCACTCGATGGAGACCCCGCCCTCACTGATATTGGTGATGCTGAAAGGTAGCTCTTTGCCTGTGTCTACCAGAATGACCCCAGAAGCATGTACCAGATGGCGGTGATAACGCCGCCTTTCCCGCATAATAAGTCCTTGTGCGGCGCGCACGCTCCGGGCGACACGATCAACAGAGATAGGTTTATCCAGGACAAAGTTGGCTCCCATCTCGAATGCCTGTTGGACCGTGGTCTGCCCGTTGATGACGGCAAAAGCAATGCAGCTCTTGTTCGATTTTCCCTTGCGTAGCTCCCGCAGGATGATGGGCGCATCCTGGATGTCATCGCAGTCCACCAGAAAAGCGTCGTACTTCCGGCGGCGCAGAATGCTCCTCGCATCTTCCGAGGTCGTGCTGATTTGCAGGTCAATGTTGATACTGTCCAGAACCTTGCGAATGGTCTTGTGGACGTCAGGGTCGCGACTGAGGAGAAGTGCCTGTAAAGCCATGAACACTGAAAGTACCGAAGTTCACTGCACCGTGCCAGTAACCAAGGTAATTAATAAAGATTAATCGCGCTGGATTAGAAGGCGATGGTTATGCGTTTGGATAAAGCTCGAAGAGGGAGGGGCTGGCGAGGAATGAAGTTGCGATGAGATGAGGAAGAGTCGCCGGGGTGAGAAGATGGAGAAGACGGGAAGCCCGAGGGGCTTGAAGAGGCGAATTTGCGGGAGGAGCGTTTGAAAGACGAAAGCTTGAACAGGGCCCAATGGAACGAGGAATGAAGCCAGCTTATCTCTCACTGGGCTCGAATCAGGGCGACCGGCTGCACAATTTGACATTGGCAATAGAAGGTCTTGAGAAATTCGGCGTGGCTGCATTGCGATCCTCGGTTTATGAAACGGAACCGGTCGATGTCATGGTTGAGACTCCGGCTGTGGAGACTCCGGCAGGCGCAACCCCGCTGTGGTTCTTAAACTGCGCTGTGGTCTTCCATACACCATTGTCTCCGTTGGAACTTTTGACGGAAAGCCAGGCAATTGAGAGAAATCTTGGCCGTTCCACAAAAGGTGGGAAGTCCCCCCGGCCGATTGATATCGACATTCTGCTCGTTGGCGATTTCGTAGTCGACTCCCCTGTACTAACGGTCCCTCATCCCGCAATGCATCGGCGCCGCTTTGTTTTGGAGCCGCTGGCGGAAATTGCCCCCTTTGTTTTCCATCCCGTCTTACAGCAGACGGTTCGTGATCTTCTTCGAGCGATTCCTCCACAAGAACAAATCGTGAGAAGGTATGTGACTCAGTACTTGTCATAATGGCCTGGTTTTAGAAGATTAGGAAGGGATCGTTTTGTAGATTTTCCTCCTTTTTTGGAAATTCTTTCGTGGATAAGTCCTTTATTAACCGAGCTCTGCAGCAGTTTGCCCAATTGGACGATAGGCAGCTCAGGCTTGTATCGATGTACGTCGATCTATTAATCAAGTGGAATGCGCGCATCAACCTAACTGCCGTCCGTGATCCGGCGGAGATCGTCTCTCGCCATTTTGGAGAGTCCTTCTTCGCCGCAAGGAAACTGCTCCCCTCCTCCAGCGATACACGGAACGCTATCGACTTTGGGTCTGGTGCAGGATTTCCAGGCTTGCCTCTGGCGATTTGGGCTTCCGATGTCCAGGTCACTCTCATTGAATCAAGCGGCAAGAAGGCAGCTTTTCTGAACGAGGTGATTCGGCATTTGCAGCTTCCGAACGCTAGTGTCTTTAGCGGAAGAGCAGAGACTTTTCGCGGCCTTTCGAATCTCGTGACCATGCGTGCCGTGGACAAGTTTCTCGATGCGCTCCCTCTTGCTTGTGCTCTCGTTGATCGAGGAGAAACTGATCGAAGAGAAGAAGAGATGGGTGGAGCGTTAGCAAGAGGGACCGGAAGGCTGGCTCTGATGGTCGGGGCGGCTCAAATCGAAGAAATCTCTAGGTTCACCCCCAGCTTCGCATGGCAAGAGCCAGAGCCGATTCCCGCAAGTGCGAGCCGGGTTCTTTTGGTGGGAACTAGGACCGCTTCACCCGGTTAGGGGGTGTTCCACGGGGAACAACTGTGGAAACTTTTAGAATCGGTGGCTGGAGCAACGATCAATCTCTGTCGTTCCACGTGGAACATTCTTTCTTGCACATTTTCTATGGCTCCGCTACAGTTCAAGCTTAATCCTTTCTTGAAAAACTTCCATGGGACGCGTTATAGCCGTTGCGAATCAGAAAGGCGGAGTGGGAAAAACCACCACCGCCATCAATCTGGCTGCTTCTTTTGCGGCGGCAGAGGTTCGAGCGCTGCTAATAGATTGCGACCCCCAGTCTAATTCCACCAGTGGCTTAGGCTTCCAACGCGATCCTGACCGGCTGAGCACGTATCATCTCCTCTTGGGTGAAGTAGACGCTGAGCAAGCCATTCAAAAAACCGAACTTGAGGGTCTTTGCCTTATCCCCTCGCACAAGAATCTGCTTGGAGCAAACATAGAGCTCGTTTCCGCTGAAGAGCGCGAATTTCGCCTCCGCAAGGCGATCCGCAACATCCGCAATCACTTTGATTTCGTCGTCCTGGATTGCCCTCCCGCCCTCGATTTGCTCACTTTGAATGCTCTTGTGGCCACTGACAGCGTTCTTATCCCGATGCAAGCCGAATATTTTGCTCTGGAAGGCATCAGCGAATTGATGGACACCATCGAGCGGTTACGCCAGAGCTTCAATCAGGAGTTGGAGGTGGAAGGTGTGGTCCTTACCATGTACGACGATCGCACCAATCTGGCCCAGCAGGTAACGCAGGAATTGAAGAATTTCTTTGGGGAGAAGCTGCTCGAGACCATCATTCCTAGAAATGTGAAACTTGCGGAAGCACCGAGTTATGGCAAGCCGGTTCTTCTCTACGATGTCCGTTCGCGTGGCGCCGAAAGCTATATTCGGTTGGCCAAAGAGTTGATGGACCGTCCCCCAAGGCCCGGAGTGACGCAGGAGTTGGTTGGAAAACTCGCCGAGGCTGCCGGTAACTCGTAAGGTTTGAAAATAAATTCAAGAAGTGCACAGGTTGAATGAGATAAATAGCGACTGAGTTAAATGATGAATGAAAAGCGCAAAGTGCTAGGCCGAGGTCTTGATTCTCTCCTTCCGGGCAAGAAGGTTCCCGTTCCTATAACGGCTCCCGCTGAGAGCAAAGCATCAAGCGGCCGGGAAATTTCCGTAGATCTTATCGATCCGAACCCCTATCAGACCCGCAAGCATATTCGGGAAGAGGCTCTGAACGACCTTACCGAATCGATCAAAACGAGTGGCGTTGTGCAGCCCATTGTCGTCCGCTCCGCCGCAGAGGGCAGGTTTCAATTGGTGGCTGGCGAACGCCGCTGGCTTGCCTCCAAACGCGCGGGCAAGCTTACGATTCCTGCGGTCGTCCGCGAGATCTCCAATGAACAAGCGATGGAGATCACAATTATTGAAAACCTGCAGCGAGAGGATCTCAACCCCATCGAGCAGGCCAGGGCGTTTGAGCGATTGAGCCGGGAATTTCACCTGACGCAAGAGCAGATTGCTTCCCGCACAGGCAAAGATCGGGCCTCTATTGCCAACTTTATCCGCCTACTCAAGCTGCCCGAATCGGTGCAGGAGCTGTTGGAAAAAGGCGATCTTACGTTGGGCCACGGAAAGGCGCTTTGCGCCCTTGCCGGATTTCCGGATCAATTAGCAAAGGCAGCGCAGGAAGTAATCGCCCGCGGCTACTCCGTGCGGCAGACGGAGGAATTGGTTTCGAAGATCTTAAGCCCCGAGGCCGAGGAGCTATCTTCTCAATCCGTGGCGCGTTCGATCGATCCCAACGTCCGGGAAGCCGCCATGACACTTGAACGGGCGCTTGGCGTCAAGGTAGACATCATGGATCGAAAAGGGAAAGGCAAGATCGTTCTGAAATATAGTTCGCTGGAGGATTTCGATCGCATTGTCGAAGCCCTCTCTGCACACTAAATCCTGTTTTCGTACCAGCAAATAAGAAATCCAGTTCTCACGGGAAAGTGTGGGGTTTCGATCATCCCCTGCACAAGATCCGCTTGTCCGCAATTTCCGGCGCTTAACTTGTGCGTTACGAACGGCTCTGGACACCTAAAGCAGAAGAGAATCCAGAAGCGCGGCTTAAGCAGCGCGTAAAGTGCACATAACTAGCACGTCTGGGAGCTCATGGGGAGCGGAGTGCGCACAATGTTCTTTCGATAATGCTATCGTAATAATATCTCTATGGGTTAATTCCGCAGCCCCGACCAGCTCTCTGAAACCACAATCGAATTTCCCGGGTTTGCGGGATCGTATTTGATCGACGTAGGCAGGCCGATCCGGCACGTATGCAGATCCACCTTGTGTCGTAGATAGGTGATGTCTTGTGAGGCTTCGTAGCTTACGCCAGCAACGTCATACTGGTAGATCAGGAATTGCAACTCGCCAGAGCCCTCCTGCTCCATCTCGTTTACGTCGAGCACGGTCCCATCCGTAATGCGCCCGATCTCGCTGATGCGGAGGCGACGCTCCCTCTCTCTCTGCTCGGGAGTCTTGCGGCGGCTGCGGGCCCATAGCCCGGCCCCCACCACAATTCCGGCAATGGCTACCGCCACCACCGGGTATAGACGAAGTGGATTCATGAAAAGGCGCCTCCTACCAGAGACGTGGAAACAACACAATCGTTTGGTGCAGCATAAGCCGCTTGAGTTACAAAGAAAATCCGCAGGAAACCTTACGGGTTGGAGTCGTCAAATGAACATTCTGCAATCTTGTCCCGTCCGGCGCGGCCACGCTCGATGGAATAGATTGAAAAATAATGCCTATTCAGAAATGGGGGATTTTCTAAAAAGCGTCTCGAGAAAACAATCTGCAAATTGAATGCTAATGATCTTGAACGGGATTTGCCAGCGTACCCAGCCCTTGGATCGAAACCTCCACTGTATCTCCAGCTACAAGCGGGCCCACGCCTGCCGGAGTGCCGGTGCAAATTACATCGCCGGGCTCCAGCGTCATGATGTTCGAGATGTATCGTATTACGGCGTCCAGGGGAAAGATGAATTGGCTTGTGCTGCCGGATTGCTTCACGACACCGTTGACGCGCGTCTCCACCGTGACGCCATGCCAAGGATCGATCTCGTTCGACACGATGGGTCCCATTGGACAGAATGTGTCGAAGCCTTTGGCTCTCGTCCATTGGCTGTCCTTCTTCTGCAGGTCGCGAGCGGTAACGTCGTTCGCACACGTATAGCCGAAAATAAAATCTCGCACATCGGCGTTGCTGCTCAGGTTGCGGCAGGTCTTTTTGATGACAACTGCCAACTCGCCTTCAAAATCCACGCGCTCGGAAATTCTCGGACGTAAGATCGCCTGGTTCGTTCCAACGATCGAAGAGGGTGGCTTCAAGAAAAGCAGAGGCTCCGCTGGTGCATCGTTTCCCAACTCTTTGGCGTGGTCCAGGTAATTCCGACCAACACATACAATCTTGGACGGCGCCACCGGCGCATGCAGAGTTGCCGAAGAAAGGGCACGGGTCTCCGTCTTGCGCGCCCGATGCACATCGGGCAGGCCCGCTGTATCCACGGGCATCAGGTGCGTGATCTGCTCCGTGCCTGCCACGGTCTCGATCTGTCCGTACTGTAAGCCATCCTCAGATAAGAATCGGCAATATCTCACGAGTCCCTAGCTCCCCTCGATGGGATTTCAAAAGAGTAAGGCAAGGATTTTAAATCAACGAAATCCCCGGATAGAGAACCGTGGCTTGAGAACTGAACATGGAGAACGGAATGAATCAGGAATGACGCGGAATGACGTTGAAATGACGCGCAAAAAAACCAAGCCTAATGCGGCTCTCGCGTGAAAATGGTCATTACAGTTCACTATTTTTTTGTTTTCCAAAAAGGGCAAAATGCCGTTTCTGTCCGTCTTTTGGCTTCCACCCCTGCCCCCGCATCATTGGGAGTGCCGATGGCGCATCTCTGAATTTCAATCGAAAACCCCGCGAAATCTGTGAGGTCGATCAAGCAATGAAAATCAAGGAGTGAGCAAATAAAAACGGACGCCGAATTGGCGTCCGTAAGTGATTTCGCACCCCGACGCGGGTGGCACAACTTACAGGATATAGCGCGACAAATCCTGATCCTTCACAATATCGGTCAGCATCTTCTTCACGTAGTCTGCATCCACGGTCACCGATTTCTCCTTGAGATCGGGGGCGTTGAAACTGATTTCGTCGAGCACGCGCTCCATAATCGTGTGCAACCTTCGCGCACCAATGTTCTCCGTAGACTCATTCACCCGAAACGCAAATCGTGCAATCTCATCCAGCGCATCTCGTGTAAACATCAGCTTCAGTCCTTCCGTTTCAAGCAGCGCCGTGTACTGCTTTACCAGCGAAGACTTCGGCTCCGTAAGAATGGCAATAAAGTCGTCCATGGTGAGCGACTTTAGCTCCACGCGAATGGGAAAGCGGCCTTGCAGTTCGGGAATGAGATCGCTTGGCTTGGAGACGTGAAATGCGCCTGCGGCGACAAAAAGAATGTAGTCCGTCCTCACCATGCCGTACCGCGTATTTACGGTCGTGCCTTCCACGATAGGCAGGATGTCGCGCTGCACTCCTTCGCGCGAAACGTCTGGTCCGTGCCCGCTCTCGCGTCCCGCAATCTTGTCGATCTCATCGAGAAAAATAATGCCCGATTGCTCCACCCGGTCTACGGCTGTTCGCGTCACGTGGTCCATGTCGATCAGCCGCGACTCTTCTTCCTGAATCAGGTACTCAAATGCCTCACTGACCTTCATCTTCCGCTTTTTGGTGCGCTGGCCGAAGAGATTCGGAACAATGTCCTTGAGGTTCATGTCGATCTCTTCAACGCCCTGGTTTGAGATGATCTCAAAGGCCGGCATTGAGCGTTCGCGCACATCGAGCTCTACCATCCGGTCGTCTAATTTTCCTTCGCGTAGCTGCTGGCGTAGTTTCTCCCTGGTTCTGGCGTGTGAGTCGGAATCCTCGGCTGGAGGCAATGCTGTACCGGGCGCGGGCGGCGGCTGTGTGGATGGGGTCGGCCCCGGCAGCAATAGATCGAGCAGCCTCTCCTCGGCATTCTGCTCCGCCTTTTCGGCAACTTCTTCCATCTTCTCTTCGCGAACCATATCAATGGAGATCTCCACCAGATCGCGAATCATCGACTCCACATCTCGGCCCACATAGCCGACTTCCGTAAAGCGCGACGCTTCCACCTTGAGAAATGGAGATCCGGCCAGCTTGGCCAGCCTTCTCGCAATCTCGGTCTTTCCCACTCCAGTAGGCCCGATCATGATGATGTTCTTGGGCATGATCTCTTCCGCCACATCGGAAGGCAGCTTCTGCCGCCGCATCCGGTTGCGCAGCGCAATCGCAACCGCCCGCTTGGCTTCGTGCTGGCCTACTACGTACTTGTCCAACTCCCCCACGATCTCCCGCGGAGTAAGTTCATCCAGAATCAGGTCGGTTTCTTCTGCCGTCCCTGGTAAATAAATCGCCATTTCCGTACTGCTCCTTGGTGCTCTTGTGCAGGCTCTTTGGTGGGGCGCCTTTGCGCCGCCAACTCCATTTGGTCTCGGCCCTCGAAAAATCTCGTCCAAAAAACTTCACTCGGGGGACTTCACCGAACAAAGTTGGCAGAGGAATATCTCTGCTTATCTAGCGTCCTGCGGCTCTAACCGGCTTTCTCTCCCAACTCCTCAATCGTAAATGTTCCGTTGGTGTAGATGCAGATACTGCCGGCGATCTTCATTGCCTCCTCGGCGACCCGTCTGGCTGAAAGCTGCGTGTTCTCAACCAGTGCTTTGGCGGCGGCCAGCGCATAGGGTCCACCACTGCCAATGGCCGCGACCCCGCCGTCCGGCTCAATCACGTCGCCGGCGCCACTGATCAAAAAGGTCTGGCTGGTATCGCTCACGAGCAGCATCGCTTCCAGGTGCCGTAAAACTTTGTCGGTGCGCCAGTCTTTTGCCAGTTCGACGGCCGCCCGGCCAACATTGCCGTGATACTGCTCCAGTTTGGCCTCGAACCGGGCAAACAGGGAGAATGCGTCCGCTGTTGAACCAGCAAATCCGGCCAGAATTTTCTCGTTGTAGAGGCGCCGGATTTTCTTGGCTGTATGTTTAATGACTCCATCGCCAAGGGTTACCTGGCCGTCGGAAGCCATCACCACGCTGCCGTTGCGGCGCACGCTCACAACGGTCGTGGATCGGATCCTATTTTCAGATTTCGGGGAATTCGATGATCTTGAAGATGACATGAGGGCAACCCAACAATTATACAGCCGCTTTCGCGGCGGCCTTCCCTTACGATGCGCGAAATCCCTGCTCGGATTCTGAGGTCGGATTCTAAATGCCGGATTCCAACGCCCGGATTCTGGCGGCGTCTCTGGCCGGTCAGCGCCTTCCGAATATGGCCTGCAGCGGCTTGTCGAAAGAAGCAACCGTCGTCTCGCAAGGTGGAAATCCATGCAGGCTGGGCAAATCCTCTCCACACTCGCGTTCGATTTCTTGGTACATTTTTGCCATGCCAAAAACAGAATTGGAAATACCCGTTGGCGTTCGCGGACAGGCCGAAGAGACCGTCCAGCACCAGCACACGCTCAGTTTTCACAACAAGGAGCTTCCTCCCATCTACTCCACGCCCAACATGATCGGGTTGATGGAGTTTGCCGCATTCAATGCTCTCCATCCCTTTTGCGCTCCTGGAGAGATCACCGTAGGCACCGCAATCAATATTGAGCACCGTGCGCCCACCGGAATCGGCGCTCGCGTTAAGGCTGAGGCGGTTTTGGAATCGGTCAACGGGCGTTTTTATATATTTCGCGTGACCGCCCACAATGAAGAAAAACAGATTGGGCACGGAACGGTCACCCGCGCCTTCATTAATCCTGCCAAGACCGCTGAGCGGCACAACGTCGATATCAAAGCCACTTCCGGCTCTTAAACATTTCGAGGAGAATCCGTTGTTTGTTGGTCACTATGGCGTCAGCTTTGCCGCAAAGCAGGCGGAGAAGCGTATCCCTCTCTGGTTGCTGTTCCTAGCCACGCAGTTCATCGATGTGCTTTGGGCGATTTTTGTGCTTCTCGGCATCGAGAAAGTACGAATCGTTCCCGGTATCACAGCCGCCAGCCCCCTCGATCTTTACTACATGCCCTACACGCACAGCTTGGTGGGAGCCGCCGCATGGTCGGTTCTGGCTTATCTTCTATGTCAGGCATTCCCTGCCACTCGCGGGAGCAAGCCGGGTTTGTTGATGGCAATAGGCGTTTTTTCTCACTGGCTGCTCGACCTTGTCGTACACCGGCCCGATTTATCTCTCTACGATGGTGTCTTCAAGATGGGCCTGGGCCTTTGGAACTATCCGGTCCCGGAGTACCTGTTAGAGATCGCTTTGCTGGTTGGCGGCGCATTCCTCTATCTGCGGAATGTTGCACGCAAAGCTAGATTAGTCGGCTTTGTTTGCTTGCTGGTCGTTGTCCAATTCATCGGAACGTTCGCCTTTCCACCGCCGTCATCGGATCGCGCGTCCGCAATTACTGCGCTCTTTTTCTACGTGCTGTTTGCTCTTTTCGCGTGGTGGGCCGATCCGGCGGCAGTCTTGACAGCGAAGGACAGAACCACCCCTTAGATTTGTTTTTGTGCAGCAGTGCAATGTGCAAAAAGCAACGAGCAAAGACTCTTTCCGCTCCCGCATTTTGCGGTGCGACTATGAATCTGGAGACCAGAAGCCTATCCATGCTGGAGCGCCTAGCTGCCAGCAATAGCCACGCCTCTTTGTAAAATCAGAATGTGACCCTTCCCTTTGCAATTGCGGCCGAAGCTGGCCCTGCGCGTCTTGCAACCATCACGACGGCACACGGCCCGATAGAAACGCCGGTCTTTATGCCCGTTGGAACGCAGGCTTCGGTTAAAGCTGTCCCTCAGGATGTCCTTGAAGATCTTGACGCCCAGATTATTCTGGGAAATACCTACCATCTCTATCTGCGTCCTGGGCATGAATTGATTCGCGGCCTTGGCGGACTGCACGAGTTCATGAGCTGGCCCCGTGCGATTCTGACGGACTCGGGCGGTTTCCAGGTTTTCAGCCTCAACGACTTGCGCCGCGTCTCCGAAGAAGGAGTCACCTTCCGATCCCATCTCGATGGCTCATCGCATTTGCTTACGCCCGAACGCTCTATCGAAATACAAATTGCCCTTGGTGCGGATATCATCATGGCCTTCGATGAATGTACTGAGCATCCTGCGGATCATGATCGCACGCGCAGGTCCATGGAAATGACCCTCCGGTGGGCCGCTCGCTGCAAGACGTATTTCGAGACGCACAAGAATGAAGTGCCATGGGCAGCGCGTCCGGCCTATGTGGGAAAGGGGCAGGCGCTATTTGGCATCGTGCAGGGCGGCATGTACGCTGATCTGCGCCGCGAGTCGGCGGAACGTACGATCGAGATCGGCTTTCCCGGATATGCTATCGGCGGCTTGAGTGTTGGCGAGTCGCGGGAAGAAACCATGGAGATGATTGGCGCCGCCTTGGAGCTTCTTCCTAAAGACAAGCCTCGCTATGTCATGGGCGTTGGCTACCCGGAAGAAATCGCTCTCTACGCCTCGATGGGAGTAGACATGATGGATTGCGTTCTCCCGACGCGCGCAGCCCGCCACGGGCTCCTTTTCACTTCGGAGGGACGCCTCAATATTAAGAATGCGCGCTTCGCCCAAGACCAGGGTCCGCCCGATCCTCAGTGCTCCTGCAAGGTCTGTTCTCGTTATAGCCGCGCTTATCTCCGGCATCTGTTTGTCACAGCCGAGCCGCTGGGAGGAACCCTTAACACCATTCACAACTTGGCCTACTACCTTGACACCATGCGGACTGTACGTCATGCTATACGTCTTGGGGACCGCTCAGGGATTCTCTCAGGGAGTGTGTCGTAGCATTTTGACCTGGGCTTCTCTCGACTCCAGCAGACGGCAAGGGAGCTTCCGAACACCTCCAGCATCACAGAATTCAGCGTGCCGGAGACCCGGGCGGTAATCAGCGGTGAAAATCAGGTAAAGGTGAAAATCTCCTCTAACCGGGAGATGCGTGTGTGTTTAGCTTCTGAGAAATCGATCAATATATGATCCAAAGCCATCTTAGTTTCTATCTATTCCAGGCCGCTGCTCCCGGCGGAATCTTCGCATTTTCACCGCTGGTCATGATGGTTTTGATGGTCGGCGTTTTTTATGTTCTCCTTATTCTCCCGCAGCAGAGGCGGCAAAAGCGCTGGCAGGAGATGGTCAACAATCTCAAAGCCGGGGATAAGGTGACGACCAGCGGAGGTGTCCGTGGAACGATTATTGCCGTGAAAGACGACGCTCTTCATCTTCGTGTTCCGCCCGACAATCTTCGGCTGGAAATTGTTAAATCCTCCATCGTTTCTGTGGTTCGCGACGAGGAGCCCAAGAAATAGAAAATTTTGGATTGATCCAATGCAGAAAAAAACAGGATTGAAACTTGCAATTAGTTTTGGCGTGATGGTGCTCTTTCTAGCGCTGATTTTCCTCGGCAACGATTGGGAGCGGAGCTTCCAGGCCATCAAGGAGCGCGGCCTCGTAGGCGGGCTTCAGGAAAGCATTCACCTCGGCCTCGATCTTAAGGGCGGCGCCCACTTTATTCTTCAAGTGAAAGTCAATGAAGCGGTCAGCACCGATTCCGACCGGGCCGTTGAGCTTTTGAAAGAGGAGCTCCAAAAATCCAACGCGAAATTTACCGATATCAGCAAGCCCGATGCGCAGCATCCTGAGCGCATCTTGATCACCGGCCTTGCCACCGATGCTCTCGGTAAGGTTCGGGATCTGGTGGACAGCCGTTTGCCCGAATATGAGCTGACCTCGGGAGTGAATAACGGTTACGTCGTGTCCATGAAGGCGGCCGCGCTCAGTAATCTCAAGACGCGGACTGTAACGCAGTCGATTGAAGCCATCCGGAATCGGGTCGATACATTAGGTGTCCGCGAGCCCGTGATTCAGGAGCATGGTTTGGGTGACTACCAGATTCTCGTCCAGTTGCCTGGCGCCGACGATACCGCTCGAGTAAAAGAAATTATCTCGTCCACCGCCCGCCTGGAAATTCGTCAAGCATTTGTGGGCTCCGAGGGGTATGCCAATGAGGCGGATGCCCTTGCGGCTCACGGCGGCGTCCTTCCTCCCAATCAGGTCATTCTGCCCGGAAAAAATATCGGCTCCAGCGGGGAAAGTCAGGATCGCGTCTGGGTTGTAGCCAGGGTTCCTGTTGTAGGCGGAACGGATATTAAGGATGCCGTGCCCTCCAAGGATGAGGTGAACAAGCCGAGCGTGGTCTTCCATCTCACCGCTGCCGCAGGCAATAAGTTCGCCACCTTTACTGCCGACCATAGCGAAAGAACCAGCGATCCCTACCACTATCTGGCCATCGTGCTCGATGAGCATGTTCGGGAAGTGGCCTCCATTCGTGACGAGATTCATGACACTGGAACCATCAGCGGCGGCTTCACCGACCAGAGCGCAAAAGATCTTTCGATGCTCCTGAGTTCCGGTTCTCTTCCCGCCAGTATCTCGTATCTTGAAGAGCGCAGCGTCGGTCCTTCATTGGGAATCGATTCGATTCGGGCTGGCGTTCGCGCGGCCGTGATCGGCATGATTGCGGTCATGCTCTTTATGTTGGTCTATTACCGTGGTGCGGGCATTAACGCGAATGTCGCCTTGATTCTCAACCTGATCATCCTTCTCGGATTCCTGGGCTTCAGCGGTGCTACCTTGACTCTGCCCGGAATTGCCGGCGTCATTCTCACCGTCGGTATGGGCGTTGACTCCAACGTTCTGATCTTTGAGCGAATCCGGGAGGAGTTGCGGAACGGCAAGGCTCCCGCCGCCGCGGTGGATCAAGGTTTTGGACGCGCATGGCTGACGATTATCGATACGCACGTAACAACCATCGTTTCGGCCGCCATCCTGATTGTCTTTGGAACGGGACCGGTTCGTGGATTCGCTGTGACGCTGATCTTCGGATTGCTCGCAAATTTGTTTACGGCGGTTTTTGTATCCCGCGCAATTTTCGACGCGGTTCTTCAGCGCAAGCAGCGTGGTGAAGCGCTCAGTATCTAAGGTCTTTTGAAGGAACTATAACGTGGAATTTTTTCGCAATACTAACATCGATTTCCTGGGCAGGAAGTGGTACTTCCTGTCCTTTTCGCTGATCTTTAGCGTTGCCGGTCTGCTCTCCATTTTGTTCTGGCACCATATTCCCCTTGGCGTTGATTTCCGCGGCGGAACCTTGGTTTATGTGAAGTTTGCTTCCGCCCCGGATGAGAACCATATTCGCGCTGCGCTGGACCGGGCCGGTCTGCATAACGCCCGCATTCAGAGCTACGACGTGGCTTCCAGAAATCAGGAGTTGATTGACCTTCCGCAGACAGCCACCGTCGGGGCCGATGTTTCGCACGATAAGAATCTGGCGATTCAGGCTCTTCAGGGAGAAGTGCCTTCCGGTAAGAGTGACCTGAACAATGTCGGCGTTGACGCGGTTCGCGCCCCGCTGGCGCTTCGCGATCCTCTGCACGCGGCGGCCCAGGACTATGATCGGATTGCTCGGCAGATTCTTGATTTTCGCGATCGGCAGCGCGAGGGATTGCTGAACAGTATCGACGATGTACAGCAAGCGGGGGTTCCAGCCGCTGTGGTCGATGCTCTGAAGCAGGATTTTTTCGTCAGCAATTTTCACGTATTCAACGCCGAAATCGTAGGGCCACAGGTTGGCAAACAGTTGCAGCGTCAGGCGATACTCGCCACCCTGTACTCTCTCGCGGGCATGCTGGTGTACCTCTGGTTCCGGTTTGAGATGATCTATGGTGTAGCAGCAGTAGTGGCCGTCTTTCACGATACGCTCATCACAATTGGAGCATTCTCCTTGACGAATCGTGAGATAACGCTTACTGTTATCGCCGCGATCCTAACCCTAGTCGGTTACTCCATGAATGACACCATCGTGGTGTTTGATCGCATTCGTGAAAACGTAAAATTGATGCGCCGGGAGAGTCTGGCTGAGATCGTAAACAAGAGTATTAATCAGACGTTAAGCCGGACGATTTTGACCTCCGGGCTCACATTTTTAACGGTGCTCTCGCTGTACTTATTCGGCGGTGAAGTGCTTCACGGATTCTCCTTCGCCCTTGTGATTGGCATCATAATAGGTACGTACTCGTCAATCGCAGTGGCAGCTCCCATGCTGGTTGCCTATCAGGACTGGCGCGGTCAGTCCAAGCGGGTGGCTATGCCTGCCTCAGCCCCGGCCGGGCGCGGTAAGGTTCGAGCAAAGGCCTAAGTAAGAATGGTGCGGTTTGGCGGGAGCAAAATCGGGTGTCCCGGTGTCCAATATAGTTAGCGATTCCCCAATGATTGGAGAACAGGGATGTTTGAAGACAGTCTAATGGAATCGGCGGGTCAGATTAAGACCAGATCTTGGACCAAGGTCGTGTCCTTGCTTATTCAGGCTGCCTTGATCGGAGTGCTGATCCTGCTCCCGTTGATCTATACAGAAGCGCTCCCAACACGCATGTTGATGTCCACTATGGTGGCTCCACCGCCGCCACCCCCACCGCCGCCACCACCGCCTCCCGCCCCTGCCCATGTGACGCCGAGAACGAGCGAAATCGTCAACGGTGAGCTGCGGACTCCGAGCAAGATCCCCAAAGTTATCAAGAAGATTGTGGAAGATGAAGCGCCTCCTCAGGACACGGGTGGTGTCGTGGGTGGCGTTGTAGGCGGCGTGCCGGGTGGCTCCGCAGGTGGTGTTATTGGTGGCTTGGTTTCCACGGCTGCCGCGGCACCCCCACCGAAGGTTGCTACACCGCAGAAGTTAAGGGTTTCATCGGGCGTGGCCGAAGCCAATTTGCTGAAGAAAGTGGAACCCACCTACCCGCAAATGGCCAGGATCGCGCACGTTCAGGGTGACGTGGTTCTGCAGGCGACGATTAGCAAAACCGGTGTCGTTGAAAACTTGCGCGCCGTAAGCGGCCATACCATGTTGGTCCAGGCTGCGATTGAAGCTGTGAAACAGTGGCGCTACAGGCCGACCCAGTTGAACGGTGAACCTGTGGAGGTCGAGACGACCATCACTGTCAGGTTCCACATGTAAACTGTCCCCGCGCGGGATCGCAAAAATTTCCAGAACCTGGAATCGGTGTGGATAGCGCTTGAGCGGACTATCCACGGCAATCCTGAGCCCAGGTTTCTTCATCGCATTCTGAAGTTCGTCCGAGTTCTTAAGCGGCGGTTCAGAGTTCCGAAACAACCGCCGCTCTCATGTATAAGTTTCCCCGAGGAGGAAAAGTTAACTCATGCTTTTGTCAACACTTGCAACAGCAGCACTGGTCAAATTGCAATTTGCTGCCTTCTGGTTCTTCCAGGAAGAGAATGCGATTGGCTGGGATCCTATTTCGATGTGGAAGCAGATGAACTGGCCAGCCCGCATCGTCGTCATCATTCTGTTCATCATGTCCGCTTGGTCAATCGGCGTCATGATCGACCGCTGGATCGCCTTCAACGCCGCCCGCAAACAATCGCGGCAATTCGCTCCCGCAGTGGCTGGCGCCCTGCGTGAAGGAAAGCTCGACGAGGCCATCCGCGTGGCCGAGCGTAATAAGAAGAGCCATCTGGCCAAAGTTGTCACCGCCGGTCTTCAGGAATTTAAGGCTCATGGCGAATCTGCCGAAATTCCCGGTTCTCAAATCGATGCCAGCAAACGCGCTCTTGAACGTGCCGAAGCCATTGTTCACGCCGAATTGAAGCGTGGTTTGGGCGGCTTGGCCACGATCGGTTCCACCGCTCCGTTCGTCGGACTGTTCGGCACCGTTATCGGAATTCTCGACGCATTCCGTAAGATCGCCGAACAGAAAGCTACCGGACTTGGCGCCGTTGCCGGTGGTATTTCGGAAGCCCTGGTTACCACCGCTCTCGGTCTTTTCGTCGCCATCCCCGCCGTGATGATGTTCAACTACTTCACGGGCAAGGTGGAAGCGTTCGACGTCGAGATGGACAACTCTTCCAGCGAACTCGTCGATTACTTCCTGAAGAAATCCAACGTGGGCAGGCACTAAGCCTCGGGAGAGGAATATGTCTTTAGCGGTTCGAAATGAAGGCGCGAAGGTTAACTCCAACATCAACGTCACACCCATGGTGGACGTTATGCTGGTGTTGTTGATCATCTTCATGGTGATTACCCCCATGTTGCAAAAGGGGCAGTCGGTAGAGCTGGCGAAGGCGAACAATCCAATCGCCATGCCGGATGCCGATAAAGAAGATGCCCTGATCGTTGCGGTCATGAGGGACGGAAAAATCTACTTTGACACGCAGATGGTTCGTCCGGAAGATTTGACGCAGAAAGTGCAAGAGCGGATCTCCAACCGGCCCAACAAGCAGGTTTTTGTCAAAGCCGATGCGCGCGCCAAATACAAGGCAGTGGTGGAAGTTGTAGATAACGTTCGGTCGGCGGGCGTCGATCAGTTGGGCTTGCTCACCGAGCAAAAGAGAAATAACAACGTAATGTAGTTCGATCCTCCCGGTTCTGGCACAGGTCAGGCAAAAGCATCAGTCTCGAAACCCTTGGGTCTTTTACGATCCAGGGTCTTCGAGGGCTGAAAGTCTCTAGTGTCCCGGGTAAAGCTGCAAGGCGACGACAAGTTCTGGAAACACGAGGTTAAGAATTCTATGGCAATGTCAATGGGTTCCGGCGGCGGACAAAGCGCCGACATCAACGTGACGCCCTTGATTGATGTCTTGTTGGTGCTTCTCATTATCTTCATGGTGATCACGCCCCTTACACCCCATGGACTTGAGGCGATGGTTCCACAGCCTCCACCGCCTAATACTCCGCCTAAGCCCGATGATCGCACTGTTGTCGTGCGTGTGATCCAGGGAGCGGAAGGCGCCAAGCCCAAACTGAAGATCAATCAAACGGACGTCGGCTGGGACGAGCTGGGTGATCAATTGACGAATGTCTTCAAGACTCGCGCTGAGCGCGTCATGTTCGTCAATGGCGATCCTGACGTTGAATTTCAGGATGTTGCCAGGGTTATCGATATCGCGCATGGCACGAACGTGATCGACAAGATTGGTTTAATCACAGCAAAGATCGAAGCAGGCGAGTAGTAAGCGTTCGTCTCCTTTTATAGAACATGAAGGCGGGCGACTGGAGCGCCTTGCCCGGCGGAACTAATTCGCTGGCTTAAATAGACACTCCGGAAAAATTCAACTTCAGCGGGAGCAAGGCGACATGAACAGGAGCGGACGACTTGTAGCGGCCTTAGCCGTTGCAGCCGCGCTGTTGAGCGTCACAGGGTGCAGCAAGCTGCGTGCGCGCGATCAGCTCAACCAGGGCGTAAAGGCGTATAAAGACGCGAAATACGAACAGGCGATCGGCCATTTCCAAAGGGCCGTGAGCCTTGACCAGGATCTTGACGTCGCCAAGCTCTATTTGGCAACGGCCTATGCGATTCAATATGTTCCCGGAGTCGATTCGCCGGATAACAATCGCAATGCCCAGCAGGCAATTGACGGCTATAAAGAAGTTCTGGGAAAAGATCAGGGAAACATTACCAGCCTTAAAGGCATTGCCTATCTCTTCATGAATATGAGGAGATTTGAGGAATCGCGCGAATACTATAAGAAGGTCATAGAAACGGATCCCAATGACCCTGAGGCATACTATTCCGTTGCCGTAATTGACTGGACGGCGGCGTATAAAGACACTGCTGAGCGCAAGGCAAAGGCCGGTCTGAAAGTCGACGACGAATTAAAGGGGAAGCAGGATCAAAAGCTCTGCGAGGAAATTAAAGCCGCCAACCAGGCGCGCGTCGACGAGGGCCTCAAGATGCTTCAGACAGCCATGGAAAAGCGGCAGGATTACGATGATGCCATGGCTTACGTGAACCTGTTATACCGCCGGAAAGCCGACATGGAGTGCGGCGACCAGCAAGCCCGTATGGCCGACATAAAAGCAGCAGACTCCTTCAGCGACAAGGCGATGGCCGCGCGCAAGAAGAAAGCTGATGAGGCCGCTAAGAAAGTGAGCGGCGGTATCATCCTCGACGCGACGCCCACGCCAAGTCCAACCCCGGGAAAGTGAAAATTTTACCCGTGACAAGGCCCCTCCTGCGGGAGGGGCTTTCTATTGCATCTGAATCCAGCCTCTAGGATCGCGTCATGTTCAAAAAATTGCTCATTGCTAACCGCGGCGAAATTGCGCTCCGCGTCATCCGTGCGTGCCGCGAAATGAGCATTACCTCGGTGGCCGTATTTTCTGATGTCGATCGGACGGCCCTCCATGTCGGCAAGGCGGATGAGGCTTACCATGTTGGCCCCGCCAACGCCAGCGAATCATATTTGAACATCGAAAAAATCATCGCTACCGCGAAACGCTGTGGCGCTGAAGCGATCCACCCTGGCTATGGTTTTCTCTCGGAAAATCCTAAATTCGCACGCGCCTGTGAAGAGGCTGCCATCAAGTTTGTGGGGCCCAAACCTTCTGCTATGGAGATCATGGGATCGAAAACTCGCGCGCGGCAGGCGGCTATGGCCGCCGGCGTGCCATGCGTGCCCGGCACTGCCCGTGGGCTTACCTTGGCCGAAGCCGAGATTGAGGGAGCCAAAATAGGCTTCCCCGTCATGATCAAAGCCGCGGCCGGCGGCGGCGGCAAGGGAATGCGTGTCGTCCGAACCGCTGCAGAACTGCCATCGGCATTTGAGACCGCCGGAAGCGAAGCACAGCGCGCCTTTGGCAGCGGTGAAGTCTATCTGGAAAAACTCATCGAAAATCCGCGGCATATCGAAATCCAGGTGCTGGGGGACGAGCACGGCAACCTCGTCTACTTAGGGGAGCGGGAATGCTCTGTCCAAAGGCGTCACCAAAAGGTGATTGAAGAAGCTCCTTCCTCTTTTCTCGATTCTGAAATGCGCCGCCGAATGGGCGAGGTGGCGGTGCGCGCGGCCAAGTCCGCCGGCTACACCAACGCTGGAACCGTTGAGTTTCTCGTAGATTCCGAACGCAACTTTTACTTCCTGGAGATGAATACCAGGCTACAAGTAGAACATCCGGTTACAGAAATAACCACGGGGGTAGATTTGGTGCATCTGCAATTAAGAATTGCTTCCGGCGAGGCCCTCCCGTTCCAGCAGCACGATATCGTCATGCGCGGCCATGCGATCGAATGCAGGATCTATGCTGAAGATCCCGATAACAATTTCTTCCCCTCCCCTGGCAAGATTACCCGGTTGTTGCAGCCCTCAGGCCCCGGTGTACGGGAAGATAGTGGTATTTACGAAGGCTGGACTGTGCCTTTGGACTACGATCCAATGCTTGCCAAGTTAATTGTCTACGCCTCCGATCGCCCGTCTGCAATCGCCCGCATGAAGCGCGCACTGAACGAATATTTCATCGGCGGCATTCAGACCAATCTGGGCCTCTTTCGCCGAATTTTAGATCATCCGGATTTCATTGCAGGCCGCATCGATACGGGCTTTCTGGATCGTCTACTCTCTGCCAAAGAAAACGGTGCGGTTCCAGTCAATGGTCTGTCTGAAATCGCTGCCCTCTCTGCCGCCCTATTTAGCGCCGCAGCGCCTTCGGGCAATCATGGATCTTCAAACGGCGTTATGCCCTCAAAAGCGAAAGGGGCTGCTAGTTCTGGTTGGAAGCGCGTGGCCCGCGCGGAAGGGTTACGTAACCTATGATTTATGAAGTCACAGTTGCCGAGCGAACCTACAAAGTAGAACTTTCCCGCGAGGATGCTTCATGGCAATGCAAGCTTGATGGGAAACCCTTTCCAGCAGAGATTGTGCTTCGTTCCGATGGCGTCTATTCAATTCTCATAGAAGGCAAATCTTACGAAGCGACGCAGGAACACACGCCGTTGGGAAACAATATTGTTGTTGGCCGGCATCGCTTTACGCCGACCGTTCGCGATCCAAGATCATTTCGCTCCCTGCGCCGGGCGGATTCCGCGGCTCAAGGCTCAAAAAAGATTACGGCGCCGATGCCTGGCAAAGTCGTGCGCATTTTGGTGGCGGCAGGTGCACAGGTGGAGGCCGGCCAGGGCGTGCTCGTAGTTGAAGCTATGAAGATGCAAAACGAGTTGAAATCCCCAAAGAACGGCACGATTACAAAACTCAACGTGGCCGAGGGATCGCCAGTGGAGGCCGGCCAGGTTCTCGCTGAAATTGAATAACCTTTGTGTCACTGGCCGCTCAAGCCCGGTAGAGACACGATTCTCTCCAATTGCCCACGCTTGATCTGCGATACTCGCGGAAAAGGTCATCCGCAGTTTCAACTCTTGGAAAGAACTGGAGCCAAAAAACAGATTAAGCCGCTTCCCCTACCTTCAGCACCAACAACGTTATGTCATCTGCCTGTGGAGTTCCTTCGCACCATTCTTCAATCGTGCGAAGAATCTCATGGCGGGCCTCCACGGCGGGTAGATGCGATTTTGCCTTTACCACGTCGACAAGGCGATCTTCGCCAAATTCTTCGCCTGAACGATTCACAGCGTCAATGGCTCCATCTGTATAGGCAAACAGACAATCGCCAGGAGCCATCAGAAGCTGCTCTTCTTGCACAGGGCAATCCCCGAATAGTCCCAGCATCGGCCCGCCAGCGGGCAATTTTTTGATGGCCAGAGTGGGAAGATCAAGTCCCCCCTGCTGTGAGTGATTTCCGTTTGCATGGAGAATGAACGGTGGATTATGTCCGGCATTTACAAAATTCAGGCGGCCTGACGCCTGATCGTAGTTTGCGAAGAAAAGGGTCACGTAGCTGGAACTGCTTGTCGATGCAAAAAGGAGCCGGTTGAGCGAGATTGCCGTCTGTGACAGGGAAATGGAAGCCGCCGAGGGGTAATTGGCCGCCAATGCCTGACTCCGCAAAAATGCGTGAATCATAAACGTCAGCAACGCCGCCGCCAAACCTTTGCCTGCAACATCCGCAACGGTAACTCCTACGCTACCGTTCTCAAAGCGCATGAAGTCATAGTAGTCCCCGCCTACCCACCCTGCAGGTTTGCAGGAAGCGCTGATCTGCACCGCGCTCGACTCCGGCGCTTCCGAGGGGAAAAGCCGCTGCTGTACCGAAGCCGCCAGCGCCATCTCGTGCAACACTTTCTCCTGGTCTACGATCCGCCCGAGAAGATTGGCATTGTCAATCACCATCGCTAGTTGCTCGGCGATCGACATCAGAAGTTTCAGGTCTCCCTCGGAAAAATCAAAGCCGGACCGCCGTGGACCGATCGAAAGAATGCCGGTAAGCTGACTTCTGTTCTTGATCTGCACCAGAACGCGTGAATTCATCCGCCGCAAGACGCGCGATTCCTCCTCGCGTTCTTTATGAGCCAGGTTCTGCACAAAACCCACCGCACGCTTCCAAGCATCAAGATCCTCGGTTTCAAGCCGCAAAGGCGAAGAAAGCTTGCTCAGTCGGCGCACCACAAAAGCACTCTGCCGCAGGAAGATAGGCTCCTGGTCCCCCGAAGGCAGCTCGCCCCCATTTTCGGGCGGTACAGACTCATTTGAACCAGTAGCAACATCGGCCGGATCGGGTTTCACGTCGCCAGAACTATGACTGGCCGAACTCGATACAACGAAATTCCCCGTTTCCTGAGCGCGCACCAGGACAAACACATCCGGAGCGCCCAGAGCCTCAGCCGTTCTTTCCACGCTGAATTTGTAGACGTCAGAGAGATTTTGAGCGCGCCGGGCCACATCGCTCAGATCCAATAGGATGTCCTGCTGATCGTATCGTTCGGGGGACGACTTCCGTCGCAACTCCGGGAGCCAACGACGAACAACATAAAGATGAACGACTCCCACTACGCCCGCCAGAACGGCAACAACCAAGGCGTCAGCTCGCGGATGGAGGTGATCCAGAAATCGGCCTGCGGCGCCTGTCAAGAGCAGCGCCAAGACTACCAAGGACACAAAAATTTCAAGCGTGAGAATCGATCCGGCCGACGGAATCGCAGGTCCCTTTTTGCGGGGTCTTCTGGGTCTTAAAAACGGTATTCTGAAACGGGGAAAAACTCTCATACTTCGCAGGCGCTACGACAAGCCGTGTGCACGGCTAACCGCGTATTATCCCTTATACTAAATGCTCCCTAGATCTAGCAATTAACGATCAAACAATTGACGATCGAGAAATTGAAAAAGCCGCAAGCGTAACTCGCACCCTCACGTTAGCGGCTTTATTAAAGTGATCTCTTTCTTGGGTGAACCACTATACCAGCAGAAATTGCGCATCCGCGTGGGCGTTGGGAGCCACACCCAAGAGCATTCTAAGAATGATCCTGGAAAAAAGCCCGGGTCTTAGGGGTAGCCGGAATTCGGGGGTGGCCGGAACTGGACTGGTTCTCGTCCACCGTGCAGTCTGGATCTTCAAACCAGAATCTACTCGGGAGAAACCAAAAGACAGCTCGTGGCCCACGCTGAGCGTGGCTGCCACACTCATTTCGATTGCGTTGGCAGCCAGCTATTCCACGCGTGCGCCGAGCCCTCAGAATCGATCATCGATCATAGAGCTATTGGTGGGTCAGCGCACTGAATGGTCGAGAGCCAAGCTATTTCTGGGTTGTGCTCTTTACAATCTGCTCGGCGTAATAATTTCGTATTTCGGCGTTGTCATGCAGGACTTCATCGTAGGCCGTGCGCAGGAACTGTTCACGCTGGTTGCGCAACTGACCGCGAATCTGCTGTTGAACCGCGGGATCGCTCAAGTCGCGCTGCCCGGCGGCTTCCTTACCGATCAGCTTCACGATGCGATAGGCAACGGTTTTCTGTGTCGCCGGATTCACCAGCGGAATGATCTCGCTAAACTGCCCGGGTTTCAGTTTGCTAATCGCCTCGCGGGTGGCGGCCTCGGTATTTTTGATCTGCGATTCGGGAGCGGGGCCAAGCTCTCCGCCGTTGCTGGCTGTGTTCGGATCTTCGGAATACTTTCCGGCCAGGGTTGCGAAATCTTCCCCGCTCTCCAGTCGGCTATAGATCATTTTGATCTTTTCGTGGGCTTGAGCGTCATTTTGCGCCTTGCCTGGCAGCGGAGACGAAGGGGCATTCGGCTGGCCACTGACGAAGATATGAGCCAGATAGTATTGAGGCTCAATCACATTAAACTGGGTCTTGTGCTCGTTATAGTAACTCTGAATGTCCGTATCGGAGATTGTTACCCTTGACGCTATTTCTTTATTCAGCAGCTTATCGATGGTGAGCTTGCGACGGATCTCCTGTTTATACTCATCCTCCGTAAAGCCCGCTTCCTGCAGCTTTTTGCCGAATTCCTCTTTGGTGTATGGCGCCTTGTCCTGGTTCAGCCGCCCTTCGATCTCCTCGTCCGTGGCCACCACGCCGAGCTTCTCCGCCTTTTGGAGGTAAAGCTGAAGAGTCATGATCTGGCGCAATATTTCGAGCCGCACCGCCTCTTCCTGCTCCGAAGTCAACTTTTGCGCCGCGCTCGCAACCTGCCGGTTGTAGCTCTTGTCTACCTCCGCGCGCATAATCTTGTAGCTGTTGACTTTCGCCATCACGTCCGGCGAGTTTTGGGTATTGCAGGCCGTTACCAACAGGGCAAAGGTTGCCCCAATCAAAACAAAACCGGGCCTAAGCTTAAGCGCCTGGGTCAAGAAAAACCTCCACGTTGCAGTGATCTTCGAGAAAACTACGGCCTATCTCAACTGTGGTTCGAAGCCGTTATTTCTTTGCATCTGTGCCGGACGGTTGCTGTCCTGCGTCCGCCAGTGCGCGGTCGATGATTGCACGCATCTCACTCTCGGGAAGAGCGCCGGAAACCCTTTCCCCATTGATAAACAGGGTAGGAGTCGAATCTACACCAATCTTGTCGCCTTCGACCATGGAAGCTCGCACAGTCGCCTCATCCTGCTTCTCCGTGCAAGCCTGCACCTTGTTCACGTCCAAATGGTACTTGGTGGCCTGCGCACTCACGGCGTTGTCTAGGTTTGTGAATGCCTCTTCGCTATTGTGCCCGGCGATGGCTTTCTGATTGCCATGAACATAATCGGCAAAGTCCCAATAAGCCTCGTTGCTCTGCTGCGCTAGGCAGTTTGCGTCCACCGCTGCGTGCATGGCCCACGGATGAATCTCAACCAGGGGATAATCCTTATAAACGATCTTTACCTTATCGCCGTAGGCCTGTAGCAATCCTGGAAACAGGGTGGAGTGCATGCGGGAGCAGAACGGGCACTGGAAATCGTCGAAATTAACGATTGTTACCTTGGCTTCCGAGTTGCCTCTTTTCGGCCTGGCGTTCATGTCGATCTTGGACATCAAATCCTGGGAGATATCGATCTTGTCCAGATGAGCAAGCGTCTTGCGGTCCTTCGAGAGCAAGAAATCGAGAGTGGTCTTCTTGGAACCGGTGAACGTCACGGTCACATTGTCGAAGTCGGGCACCGAGCCGGGTTTCAACTCTCCTACTGCAATGGAGACGGAGTTCGGAACACCGTATTTCGCCCGGATCTCAGTCTGAATTCGATGCACGATCTCCGGGCTTAGCCCGCTCGCCGAAGTGGCGCTCTGCGCCTGGCAGCCGACGGCCACAAGGGCCATGAACAAGAGACAAAGAACGGAATTGTAAGTGCGAATATTTCTTGCCAAAGGAGCCACCTTCCTTAAAGCACCACCGGCGCATGCGTATGCTGGAATCGACCGTCCCGGGGAGATTCTCTTCATCGAGGATGACTTACACGGACACGGGGCAAAACAGCAACGCCGGTAATGCTATAAAAACACCAAGGCATTATCTCACGACTACCGCTCAGCTGGCCTGCTATGGGAGCTTTACAAGATCGACGGGGGCGAGAGCCGCATTCATGGAACCCGAGCGGAACCCTTCGGTATCCAGTGTTACGTAAGTAAATCCAAGGGCTTTAAAAATCCTTCCGAATTCGGTGAACATCGCGAGGGTCAACGCTCGAGCCAACTCTTCCTTGGCAATCTCAATTCGAACGATCTGCCCATGATGACGTACTCGGAACTGCCGAAATCCGAGAGATCTCAGCTGATTTTCCCCTTGCTCCACTGCCCGCAGCGCCTCGGGAGTTACGGGCCTTCCATACTCGATTCGCGAGGATAGGCAGGCCGACGCCGGCTTGTCCCAAATACGCAGACTCGCTTCACGGGCCAGGTCACGAATCTCTTTCTTGGTCATTCCCGCTTCAAGCAGTGGCGCCACAACGTGATGGCGTCCGGCGGCCTGCTGGCCGGGACGAAAGTCTCCCTGATCGTCCACATTCACGCCATATGCAATTGCATCGAATCCCTGTTCGCTCGCCAGTCTTCGCATGGTTGTGAACAGTTCGTCCTTGCAGTGGAAACAACGCTGAGAATCGTTGCGAACGTATTCCTGGCGATCCATTTCCAGCGTACTCACCACCAGATGAGGAAACCCTGCTTCCTGGGCAAATGCGATTGCATCCTGAAGTTGGAAGCGGGCCATGCTGGGTGAGTCGGCAATTACCGCCAGCATCTCGGCGCCCAAAACCTTGTGGGCGGCATAAGCTAGATAAGCTGAATCTACGCCGCCTGAATAGGCAATCATCGTGCGCCCCAAGCCGGATAATAGCCTCTCGAGTTCGGCGTTTTTGGCCGCTAAGTCCATTGGTTCGATGATAGCATCCGAAAAATTGCCCCGTCGTCCCTGGCTTGGCGGCATAAACACATTCCCTTTGAGCCTGAAGGCCTGCAACTCCGAAGGTGGAAATCCGGCATCCCTCAAAAGAGCCGCAACTGGCGTTTCAGATTGCCGAATGTCGCGATATTGGCCAGAGTAAACGCAAAGCGATATTGATTCTCATTGCGCACGGAGAGCAGCGCAAAGCGCCGGTATTCCAGCGTTACGCCGCAGCAATCCCAATTGTAGGAAGCCTGGGTCGCTCCATATTGCAGAAACTTGAAAAAGTAATCGTAGCCTACGCTGCCGGCCGCGCTCAGCCCCAATTTGTTCGGCTTGCCATAGCCCAGAAGCGCGCGAACCTGATTGAACTGGCCCGGAACACAAGACGGTTGATTGATTGTGCCGGCTTTGCATGTCGGCAATGGAACTTGATTCGTGCCGGTTACGATCTCTCCCGGAACTTGCAGGTACGCATGGCTGCCTTCCACAAAGAAATCGCCAAAGTGAAAGGTCGTGTAAAAGGTGCTGGCGTTGATTCTGCCCTTTTTGGAATCGTAGTCAAGTTGCCAGCCTAAATCGCTGTTCTTGCTGGTGCGTACCCGCAGCTTCGATACCAAAGGTGAAAATCGCCTGGGATCGGTGAGAAAAGCGATTCCGGTAAAGTCCACCGTGGTGGCGAGTACGTTCCGTCTGCCGTTGACGACCGCGCCGCCGAAATTCGGATCGAAGAAGTATTTCTGCTTTACCTCCCAGGTAACGAACTCACTGGCCCCGGCCGGTTCGCATCCGGCGGCATCGCCCGCCGGATCAGAGTTGCTTCCAGTGCCAGGCTCGCGGCAGTCCTCATGTTTAGGTTTTAAATAAAGGCGCTGCACAAGGCCATATTCAACCTCGTTGGTATCGCTGAGAATGTCGCGAAAATCGAACCGGATGGTTGAACCAAGATTGTCAACGCCGTTCGTATATCGATAGGTCAGGCTCGGTTCCAAGGTATGTTTCAGAGTTCTTCCCGCGAATGTGCGGTCAAAGACCTTTCCGATTGTCGGCGGACGCAAGGCAACACTGGTGTCCACGGTCTTCCGATTCAGCGTCTGAGCGAGCGCGACGCCCAGCCCCACATTGTTGGGAGATTGGCTCTCCGAATAGAACGTGTCGCGTACATCGACTTCCGGTCGAAATGACCATCCCTTGTAAAACAACGGCATAGAAACGCTCGGCAGTACGTCAAATCGGGCTACGAGGTTAAGGGTCTCAAATCCGGGCTCCGTGCGCTGCAATCCCTCGGCTGCCACGTCATACGATGCGTACAACGGCGATTTGCCCAGCCGCTGGTCCACGCTGGAAGATTCTCCTCCGGGCGCGTGGAGAATGGTGATGACATCGTTGGCATTCGTGCTCTGAAAATTCTGGTAGCGAGAACCGAATGCGTTAAACGAAAATCCCTGAAATGTCTTGGAAAGAAAAGCGGTTGACTTAACCTCGGAATCCACCGCCTGCGAAAACGTCTGGGTAAATGCTTGCCGAAAGACAAACGAGCTGAGGTACTCGAGTGATACCACGCCGCGGACGTCGTGGGGAAATATGGATTCGCCGTTCAGCTTTACGTCCTGGCCACCCTGGTCGGTCCTTCCTCCGGTGCTATTGGGAACTCCGCGATCGAGCACGCCAAAAAAATTCAAGTTGAGATAAGACGTGTCGGAAGGGCGGATTCGGAAGTCGTCTGTCAATTCCCAGCCGCGCTTGGAAAGGTATTCCGCACCCACCGTTGCATCGGTGCTTCGATTCACGGCCCAGTAAAACGAATCCCCCAGGATGAAGCCTCGCGTATTCGATTGCCCGAGGCTCGGCACGAGGAATCCGCTCTTGCGGCCCAGGCTTTCAACCGGTGGAGCTGCGAAGGGAAGATAAAGAACGGGAATTCCCCGGATGCGGAAGATGGTGTTGTAGACCTTTGCCGAGTCGCCAACGCGAACGATAATCTTGGCAGCGCTGAACGTCCACTTCGGACGAGGCAGCTCGCACGAAGTTACCGAGCCCTTGTAAATGATGTACTCATCAGGTCCCGTCTTTTCAACTTCCTTTCCTTTAAACGCAACCGGACTCGAAGATGTAAGCGTGACGTTCTTGCCTTGAAATCTGGCGCCCGTGGTGCCGGAGACCTCGTAAAACTTTCCTGTTTGCTGATGAACGTTGTAATCTCCGTGATCGGCAAGGATGTGGGCATCATGGGGACCGCCATCGAGCGAGACATTGCCGACCGCGGAAGCGCCTCCCGATCCGGAGTTGTACGTCATCTTGTCGCCTCGCAAGACGTAGCCCCGGTACTGAATCTCAACGGCTCCCGTCAACGTGTAGGTGTCCCCGTTCTTTTCGCAGGAATCGGCGGCAATGGCAATTGGGCCCCGCTCGGTCGCTGAAAGCGGAAGCTTCTTGTCCGCCGAATTTTGGGGCGCCGCTGCTTCTTCGGTCGCGATCATGCACGGGCGCGCCTGACTAATAACTAAGGGCGCGCACAGAAGCAGATGACAAACCACTGCCGCTGTGATAACAAACTTAAGTGGGAACCGCATGCTTGTAAGTTGTGCGAAGGTGCAAGGTAACACGGCTCCTTTTGGAAAGGCAAAACGGCCCGTGTCGATACCGAGTCCCGCTCCTGGTTTCTGGCGAAACTTTACAAAGAATTGACCGATGGCCTGCCCTGTCTGCGGTAACTCCTCGATTTGTTCTCATCAACCGGTGGGATCTCAAGTGCCAAAGGCGCCGAGCTCTGGCCCACCCGAAGCACAAGGCCAGCCTGGTCCGACGCCGCCCAAGGGTAGTGTATCGGGTCAAACGCAGGAAAATGAACAACTGTGGAGGCAGGAAGTGCGGTCGCGTTTGAGGCGGCACCGTGCTCGCCGGTGCAAATCGGGATCGGGCAATAGTCTTGATCTTGATTTTGACAACGACTCCCCGGTGTTCGAGGCTGAGACAGTAGGGACCCCAATTCTTGTGGCGCCTCGCGAAGATTCTCCCAAGGTGATCGAGTTTCCTCGCTCCACAACGTCCTGGGCAGCCGACAGGCGAGAATATGGTCTACAAGAGGAGCTCGAACAGGCAGGTTCAGATCTTCGCATCGGTGAGGATGCCGGAATTTCTGAAGGGCCTCGGATTCTCGACGCGCCCGATCCCAAAGAGCCTAAAGAAAGAGAGAACCAGAGGAAAGCGCCAACATTGCCCGCGCAACAACTGAATCTCCTTCCCACCTTTGCGGATATCAGGTTAGACGCCGATGAAAGCAAAGCCGACCGAAGCGTTGAGTTGCCGCCCCAGCCCGCCTCTCTGCAGCAGCGCGCCTTCGCTATTCTGGTAGACATTGCGCTTGTACTCGCGGCCGCTGTCGCCTTTGCCGCCATTTTCTTCCTGATGAGTAATGGAATGTTTTCCAATTCCACCTCTACCGCTGCAGGCTCCGCGAGCGCGGAAGCATTTAAGCTCCGGCTGATTCTTCTCGGAGCGGCAGCCGTCTGTTGCCTTCTGTGGCTGATCTACCAATATCTTTTTCTGGTCTATGCCTCGGTAACGCCCGGGATGAAACTGGCCGGCCTCGAGGTCTGTACGTTTCAGGGAGACCCCGCACCAGTTTCTGCAAGGCGCTGGCGCGCTTTTGCGTGTCTACTCTCCGGAATCTCCGTTGGGCTGGGATTTGCGTGGGCTTTTGTCGATGAGGATACGCTCAGTTGGCATGATCGCATTACGCAAACACACGTAAGAAGCATCGAATAGTTGCTGGGTTCCCGAAGATCTTCTAGGCCACAAGCGTCTCCGGCCCTTCTTGCTTTGCTTGGGCGCTTCCTTGAGGTGGCTCTCCGGAGAGCAGCGGCCAACCTCGTCTTAAAACGAACTCCAGCCAGGTCCCGGCTGCTTGCGACGTTACTACCGCCACCAAAACGAGTGTGGTGTAAAACGCCGCACTGATGATACCGGATTCGTAGGCCACGCTGGCCAGTACGATTCCCGGTCCTCCACGCGCATTGGCGGCCACTGCGAGATTGATGACATCGGTTCCTGCAAAGCCCGCGGAATACGCACCGAGTGCAACGGAAAGCAACTTCAAGATACAGGCAGCCGCCAGGAAGGCCAGGAACATGGCCGAGGAGAATGTCTTCCCAAAGACCAGACTGTAGCCTACCAGCGCAAAATAGACGGGGATGAAAAGTGCAAAGGAGAATCGGGAAATCGTCTCCAGCGATTCTCCCATTCGTTTTCGCGACACGGCAAAGCCGGCTAGAAACGCAGCGAAAACCAGGTTTACATTCATCATTCCCGCTACCACCACGTAGCCAAAAGAAATCAGCAGTACGTAGGTAATGGGCGAGTTGATCGCCAGCACATTGAATCTTGATTTGGAAATGCGCTTGATGGCCCGCGGCGCAATGGAGACTCCCATCGCGAAATAGAGCAAGGTGGTGACAATATGCGTCGCGATGGTCTTACCGGGGAGCGCCGCCGACTGAGCGATGGCGGTCGCAACGGCCAGAACAGTCCATAAGCCAATATCCTCGAGGACGGCCACTCCCAGCACCAGCCTCGCAAATCGGGTATGCAGGATCTTCAAATCGAAAAAAATGCGGGAAATAACCGGAATCGATGTGACGGAAACGGCAATACCGATAACCAGCAGGAGTGAAAGCCGATTCGACCGGATCCCCATGAACCATCCCAAGGGTAAAAATGCCCCAAGAAGCAGCGTGACAAAGAAGGGCAGGGCTGTTCCGCAAATCATTAGCGCTGCAATCTGTTTGCGATCGTCCTTTTGAAACAGCTCTTTGGTCTCCGCGCCCGAAAGAAACATCAGCAGCAGGAGCCCCATCCAGTACAAGAGGTCGAGAGCCGCCTTCTTGGGTGCGGCCGCAACATTGAGCTGCATGACGCGGCAGTACAAAGGCCATTGGCCCAGAACGAATGGTCCAAGCACAATTCCCGCAAGAATTTCTCCAATCACTCGGGGCTGCCTCAGGCGGGCAAACAGGTATCCGAGCAAATGAGCTCCGACCAGGAGAACGGCGATTTGGAAAATGAGAGGACCAATGGCATCCGAGGGCATGATTGGCGTGACGGAACTTCGTCGTTGCCTTCGGTCAGATGAGGCACGGCAGGGAAGCGTTGTGCGAGGCACATCTCAAGTTTGAGGGAGTGTCTGCTGGGAGGTGGGAGCAAGCGGCTTGCTATCATCACAAGGATGACTGGAAACGTTCGCGTCCGCTTTGCACCATCCCCCACGGGACAACTTCATGTGGGCAACGCGCGTACCGCGCTCTTCAACTGGCTCTATGCCCGCCAGCAGCAAGGCGCCAATATCCTTAGGATCGAGGACACCGATCTGGAGCGTAGCGAGGCACGCTACGAGACGCAGCTACTGGAAGACCTGAAGTGGCTTGGCTTGAACTGGGATGAAGGCCCCGATGTAGGCGGCCCTTATAGCCCTTATCGGCAGTCCGATCGGATGCCGATTTATCAGGCTGCCGCCGAACGTTTAATCCGCGAGCAGAAGGCATATTACTGCTTCTGCACCCCTCAAGAATTGGAGCGGGAGCGGGAGCAGGCTCTTGCTGAGCACGGGCAGGCGATCTATTCCGGTAAATGTAGAAGGCTGGAGCCCGCCGAGGTTCAACGCCGTAGAGATGCGGGCGAAGGGGCTGCCATTCGCCTCAAAATTCCCGAGCGCCCTATCAAGTTTCACGATATCGTGCGCGGCGACGTGGAGTTTGCCAGTGAGTCGGTGAGTGATCCCATCATCATGCGGTCTTCCGGAATGCCGGTCTACAACTATGTGGTGGTGATCGACGATGCGGAGATGAAGATCACCCATGTGATTCGCGGCGACGACCATCTTTCCAATACACCCAAACAGGTGGCTCTCTATGAGGCCCTGGGCCTGCCCGTGCCAGAGTTTGCCCATCTCTCTACTATTTTGGGGCCGGATCGCGAGCGCCTCTCCAAGCGTCACGGCGCCACTTCCATTGCGAACTTTCGCGACATGGGTATCCTTCCCGAAGCCCTCACGAACTATCTCGCCTTGCTGGGCTGGGCGCCGAGCGGCGGTACGCGCGAGATCTTTTCTCCCGCTGAATTGATCAAAGAATTTTCCCTGAAGCGTGTAACTCCGGCACCGGCAATCTTTGACATGGAGAAGCTCTACTGGCTGAACCGGCAGTACGTCAAACAGGGGCCGCCTGAGCGCATCCAACAGTTAGCCTTACCCTTTTTTCAAAAGGCAGGTCTGCTGCCTGAGAACCCTGGGCCGGAGGTTTCCAAATGGTTCGCCCGGCTCATTGACCTGCTCGCGCCCTACGTGGATAAGCTGGATCAACTCCCGGCAAAGGCCTCTCTTATTTTTCAGGCGGATGCGTCGGCAGCCATCGCTAACCCGGAGAATGCGGAGGTCTTCGCTGCTGCCAAGACTCCGGACGTAGTTCGCGCCTTTGGCCGTCGAGCTGGAAGCGAATTTCCGCTCGCCCCCGAGCGCTTTAAAACGATCATGAACGAAGTGAAAGAGGAAGTCTCCGTCAAAGGCAAAGACTTGTTTCATCCGGTGCGAATCATGCTCATTGGCTCCCACTCCGGCCCGGAATTTGACCGTCTGATTCCTTTGTTGGAAGAGGGCAGCGAATTGCCTCTGCCGGTCCATGTCAAGAGTGTGCGGGAGCGCATTCAGGAGTTCATGAAGCTGCAGTGAAGGCTCATTTGCATCAAGGGCGCTGGTGCCGATCATGAAACCCAGCCAACTCCATTGCAATTTTGTCTTTCCTCGCGACTATGAGGTTGACGTTCTTGATCGGTCTGCCTTGGGCGTATTGCTTGGTTTAGACGACGCTGCTGGAAAGCTGCATCAGTTTCCCGCCAACTTGGAGGAAGGAGACCGCGTGGGCGCCTTTCTCCGCGTATCGCCAAAAGCAGGCAGCAGTTGGGTGGGTTTCTTTGCCCTGGGTTTTGATTCAGAGAAGGTTGCAAGCGGCATTTACTCCACACCTGATCCTGGTGTTCTGTGTGCGGTCGTTGGAGGCTACGGCTACACAGTACATGCTGCTCATCCTGACCGTTGGTCTCGCATCGAGCCTCAGCCGATCTTGGAGGCGCGCGCCGTTCCAGAATTGAAACTCCTTCTTTTTACCGGTTTCACCGCCATCAGCGCCCTAATGGCCGATGGGGAGCGGTGGGTGACCGAGCGCCTCTCCTGGGAAGGGCTTTCGATTTTAGAGATTGATGTTCAGGGCCGATGTCTCCATGGCATGGGATGGGACGCAATCACGGACCGCGAAGTTCCGTTTCAGGTCGATCTTCTCACCGGCGGCCATACGGGCGGAGCCGGCCCGGCAGTGCGCGGTCGATGAGCGCGCCGGCATATCGGAGTGCGATGTATTGATGGCCGCTCTTCCACAAAGGACGGCTCCAATAGAAATTGCGGCGCGCGGGCCTGAATACTCAAGCTATAATCGATTATGGCGACGAACCTTGATCCAACTGCGTCGTACCGGATTCTAGCTGCCCGTTATAAGCAGTTGCTGGCTAAAGTCGCTGAAAATCGTCCCTCCGATAATCTCGAAATCATCCGCAAAGCCTACGATTTTTCTCTCAAGCACCATGAAGGCCAGACCCGGGCTTCCGGTGAGCCATACATGATCCACCCGCTGGAAGTTTCGCTCGTTCTGGCGGACATGAAGCTTGATTCCACGGCAATCGCCGCGGGCCTGCTCCACGATGCCATTGAGGACACTCCCGTCACGGACGCCGATCTTCGTCGCGAGTTTGGCGAAAATGTAGCCCATATTGTCGAGGGTGTTACTAAGATCGAAAAGATCGATTTTGCCAGCCGGGAAGAGCGCCAGGCCGAGAATGTTCGCAAGATGGTGCTGGCCATGGTCGATGACATCCGGGTAGTGCTGATCAAGCTGGCCGACCGGCTGCACAATATGCGCACTCTGCGCCACCTTCCGGAAGAACGTCGCCAGCATATTGCCCGCGAGACCTTGGAAATCTATGCCCCGCTCGCCCACAGGCTGGGCATGGGCAAAGTCCGCAGCGAGCTTGAAGATCTGGCCTTCCGCTATGTCGATCCTCACGGTTACGAGCAGGTGCGGGCGCAGGTGGAGTCGAGGCGCAAGGCTGGTGAAGCCTTCCTGGCGCAGGTCATCAAGATCATCCAGTCCAAGCTGCAGGAAAACGGAGCGGAAGCCAAGGTTGAAAGCCGCATCAAGCGCCTTTACAGCATTCATCAGAAGCTTCTGCGCCAACGCATCTCCGTCGACCAGGTTTACGACCTTCTCGCCATCCGCATCATCACCAAGTCAATTAAGGATTGTTACACCGTTCTTGGGGCGATTCATCAGATGTGGCGGCCGGTTCCGGGCCGCATTAAGGACTTCATCGCCATGCCCCGGCCCAATCTCTACCAGTCCCTGCATACCACGGTGATGACCGAGAGCGGACATCAGTTCGAAGTGCAGATTCGTACCGAAGAGATGCACAAGATGGCCGAGGAAGGAATCGCCGCACATTGGAAATACAAGGACGGCACGCCTGTCAGTGCCAAAGACGAGCAGCGGCTTGCCTGGCTTCGCCAGGTGGTGGAGTGGCAGCAGGACGTAAAAGATCCCAGCGAGTTTCTTTCGACCTTGAAGGTCGATCTCTATCCCGAAGAGGTTTACACCTTTACACCCAAGGGGAAAGTGGTGATTCTGCCCCGGGACGCTTCGGCCATCGATTTCGCCTATGCCATTCATACCGAAGTGGGCCACACCTGTGTGGGAGCCAAGGTCAACGGAAGGCTTGTGCCGCTTCGCTCCAAGCTTCGCAATGGCGATGTTGTGGAAATCAGCACCCAGCCTGGGCACAATCCCAGCCGCGACTGGCTCAGCTTTGCCAAGTCGTCGCGCGCTAAAAACAAGATCAAGCACTGGCTGAATATCCACCAGCGCGAGCGCGCCATCGAGATCGGCAAGAAGCTTCTGGAAAAACAGGCCCGCAAGTATCGTTTGGCCATCAAAGATCTGAACGAAAAAGACCTGGAAAAAATTGCCAACGATTACGGATTGGCCACAGTGCCCGACCTGATGGCCGGTATTGGGTATGGCAAGTATTCATCTCGGCAAATTTTGGGCAAGCTTTCACCCGGATTGGACGAAGAGGTTCAAGGGGATGAGCAAGCCAAGCCCGCGGGTGTGCTAAGCACCGCGATTCGCCGGGTCTTCGGACAAAGCGCCGAAAACTCCGCGATCAAGGTCAAGGGCTATAACGATCTCATGGTGTATCGCGCACGATGTTGTAACCCCATCCGTGGCGAAGCCATTGTCGGTTATGTGACGCGTGGCAAAGGCGTGGCCGTCCACGCCGTGAGCTGTCCCAACGTCACCAATCTTCTGTATGAATCCGATCGACGGATTGCCGTAGAGTGGGCCAAGCCTGTTAAGGCGAGTTCGATAGAAGGCAATGCGCTCTATCCGGTAAAGCTCACAGTGTTTTGCGACGACCGCGCTGGAATGCTCAAGCAACTCACCGCCGTGATCAGCGACGACAATGCCAATATCCGCCACATCGAAGCCCGCACTGCCGATAGCCGCGCCACCATCGACATGGTGATCGACATCGAAGATGTGAAGCATCTCGACCGCATTATGCTGGGCATGAGGAAGATTCCCGGCATCCACGATGTTCAAAGGCTCAACAAGGTTTGAACGCAGCCTTTGAACCTGAAGGTAAGGAATATAGATACAGAGTGCTTTCCAGCGGGCACACCTGCCCCCATGTTTGATATTCTCATTCCGCAATTCCTGCGGACATCGTACTTATTCATTCTGGAGGCAAGTTCATGAGCGGGCAGCTTAGACAAGCGGTTTCTACCCCCAATGCGCCGCAAGCCATTGGGCCGTATTCCCAGGCCATCAAAGCCAACGGCCTGGTATTCATTTCCGGACAGGTGGCCTTTGATCCCGCCACGGGAAATCTCATCACTGGAGGCATTGAGCAGCAGACTGAGCAGGTCATGAAGAATCTTTCGGCGATTCTCGAGGCTTCCGGGAGCGCTTGGGAAAAAGTGGTGAAGACCACTGTTTACCTGAAAAACATGTCGGAATTCGCACAGATGAACGAGGTCTACGCCAAGTTCCAGCACACCGCGCCGCCAGCGCGCGCTACTGTGGAAGTGGCGCGGCTCCCTAGGGACGTTTCTGTAGAAATTGATGTGATTGCGCTCGCATAAACGCTCGGCAAAAAGGAAGATTTAAGACCGAGAGAGCGCAGCGATCATCGAAGCAAAGAAAAAGGCCTCTCTCGCAGAGGCCTTTTTAATCTTGTTAGAGCGTAGGCTTTTGGCGCTTACGATGCTTTGACGACCTTGCCCGACTTCAAGCAAGTGGTGCAGACGCGCATCCGCTTATTGCCGCCCTTGACCGCCGCGTGCACCGGGCGCAGGTTGACGTTCCAGCGCCGCTTGGTGACATTGTGGGCGTGGCTGATATTGTTTCCAAATTGCGGACCTTTGCCGCAGATCTCACATACTCTTGCCATTGCAGGTAACTCCCAGAAATCGACTCAGAAGGGCTTTTCGGAAGGCTTCAGAGCACTTATTAATGAAAGACTGATTTTACAGCACGATAGCGGGATTGGCAACCAAGGGCGCATGTCGGCCTTTACCTGCGCGATACTGGCCCCCTGTGCGATACTGGCTAAGATGGCCCTTGCGAATCCTAAATCCATTCAGGTCCACCTGACCACCGGAAAAGGTGTGGACATCGAGTGGAAGGATGGCCACCGAACACACTATGCTTTTCAATGGCTGCGCGATGCTTGTCCTTGCGCCACCTGCGACGACGAGCGGAAACAGAGTGATCGGAAGCCGGGCGAACCTGTTCCCCAACCCGCCTCTCTGCTGCCTCTCTACAAAGAACCGCCCCGCCCGAACGAGGTTCAAAGCGTAGGCAAATATGCCATTTGCTTCCAGTGGAATGACGGGCACGGAAGCGGAATATACTCCTGGGATTATCTCCGCGAACAGTGCCAGTGCGGCGAATGCCGGCACCCGGAGCCGCATCCTTCGCAGCCTGAGTCCGTCAAGGAAGATGCGTAAAGGAAAGGCCCCCGAATCTCTGCTTGATCGTAACCAGTTGATCGTAAGCAGGCTATCGATACCGTGAACCAACTTCTCGACAAACTGAATCCGCAACAGCGCGAAGCGGCAGAGGCCATCCATGGCCCGGTGCTGATCCTTGCCGGCGCAGGCAGCGGCAAGACCCGCGTGATTACCTTCCGCATTGCCCACCTCATTGAAGATCTCGGCGCCGCTCCCGATTCCATCCTTGCGGTTACGTTTACCAACAAGGCTGCCCGCGAAATGGCGGAGCGTGTCGATCATCTTCTTGGCGGACGATCCCTGGCCAAGCCTCTTATCTCGACCTTCCATTCCTTTTGTGTGCGCCTGCTGCGCCGGGACATCGAAGCTTTGAACTTGGTTCCCGGCACCGGTTACAAGAAAGATTTTGCTATCTATGACGATTCCGACCAGCAGCATGTGATCAAGGCCGCCATGCGCCGCCTGGGACTCGACGACAAGCAGATCAAGCCCTCGGCCATGCAATCGCGCATCTCCTGGGCGAAGAATCACATGCTGGAGCCGCAGGAACTCTATCTTCAATCGGCGGACCCGTTTTCGGAAAAAGCCGCACATGTCTACGAGGAATACCGCAAAGAGTTGCGGAAGGCAAATGCACTCGATTTTGACGATCTGCTCCTGGAATCTGTAAAGCTGCTGCGTGGCTCCACGGAGGTCCGCGAGCGCTACCAGAGACGATACGAATACCTGTTGATCGATGAATATCAGGACACCAACCGGCCGCAATACGAATTGATTAAGCTGCTGGCAGGCACCCGCCACAATCTCTGCGTGGTGGGCGATGAGGATCAGTCGATTTACTCCTGGCGGGGCGCCGATATTCGCAACATTCTGGAGTTTGAGAAAGACTTCCCCGAAGCTCGCGTCATTCGGCTGGAGCAGAATTATCGTTCCACGCAGAACATCCTGGAAGCGGCTTCGGCGGTGGTGGGCAATAACACCATGCGCAAGGGCAAGAATCTCTGGACTGAGCGCCAGGGCGGAGCCAAAATCGGCTACTACGAAGCCCCGGATGGTGAAAATGAAGCGCTGTTCGCCGCCGACTACATCTCGCGATATCTAAAAACAGCAACCCGCGACAGCGAAGATGCGGGCCGCATCGCCATTCTGTACCGTACCAATTCGCAGTCCCGGCTCATTGAAGAGGCCATGCGGCGGTACCAGCTCAAGTATCAGGTAGTGGGTGGATTCTCCTTTTATGAGCGCGCCGAAATCAAGGACATGATCGGCTACCTCAAGCTGGTCAGCAATCCCCATGATTCTGTGGCGCTGTTGCGCGTAATCAACACGCCCCCGCGTGGCATTGGAAAGAGTACCGTGGAAACGCTGGAGCGCCTCTCACTGGAGACGGGGATCTCTCTCTGGTCGTCCCTTGGCGAAGCCATCGAACGCAAGCTGCTTCCCGCTCGGGCGCTGGCGGCATTGCAGAGTTTTCGCACGCTGATTCAGGATGCGCGGGCTATGCTCCAAGGCACTTTTGTGGAGCGTTTGGACGAGGACGCCCAGGTAGCCGCGCCCGGTCAGCCGGAAGAAGACGATACCTCGTTTGACTTTGAGATTGGCGAGAATATCAGCTTCGATTTTGGCGAGAATGTCGCGGACGCTGAAGATTCCGTTCCTGAAACCCTAAGTTCCGCGAGTCCTGATTCCGCCACGGCATTCAGAGAAGATGGATTCCGCTCGCCCGGCGGCCCTGCTTCCATTCCCGAGATCATCAAGTTCCTGCTTGATCGCACCGGCTACATCAAGCAGCTTGAAGAAGAGAAAACGCCGGATGCCCTGGCCCGCACCGAAAATCTTCGCGAACTGGTCAATGCGGCCATGGACTCCCGCGACCGTGGAGAGAGCCTCACCGAATTTCTGGATCACGCGGCTCTGGTTAGCGATGCCGATACTTACGATCCACGGGGCCAGGTAACGCTGATGACCTTGCATTCGGCTAAGGGTCTGGAATTTCATCTGGTGTTCCTGATGGGCCTGGAAGAAGGATTGTTTCCCCACTCTCGCACCTTCAACGATTCGAGCCAGATGGAAGAAGAGCGTCGCCTGTGCTACGTGGGCATGACGCGTGCAATGGATCTGCTTGTGCTAACGCGGGCTCAGTATCGCCGGCGCTATGGAACCGACCTTCCCGAAGCCAGCCTTCCTTCGCGCTTCCTGGAAGAGGTGCCGCCTCAGCTATTGCAGGACCTTGGCTCCCCGCGAGCCAGAACCGCATCTCGCGGCCAGGATGACGACTACATTAGTCGCCACTACAGCTACGAAGACGAAGACCAGCGTTCGCCAAACCTCGAATCAGCCGCTGGGAGGCGAGAAAAGCCCAAGCCTTCATATTCCGGGCCAAAATACAACTCGATCGACAACATTGCGGAGTTTTTCGCCTCGCGCGGAAAGAAGTTCAACCGCCCTCCTGTGGTCGCCGAGGAACCTGTATCTGCCAAGTCCTTCCGTCCCGGTCAGCGCGTCCGACATCCGAAGTATGGCGAAGGAACGGTTTACCAGCGCGAAGGTGAAGGAGAAAACGTCAAGATTACGGTACAATTCCCACGATTCGGGTTAAAGAAGTTGGTGGAGAAATACGCTCAACTGGAGCGGGCCTGAGAACACTCGACGAAACTAAAGGGCCGGAAACCGAGAGCAAGAACCAAAGGGCAAGCAAGAAAGCCTGAAGCAGTAATTAATTCAATACTCATAGGATAACGGATGGCAAATACGAAGAGCTTAAGTAAGGAAGAACGCAAGAAATCCAAGCGGGTTTCCCGCAAGAAGCAACCGGCAAAGAAAGCCAGGGAGTACCCACGCGGCTCCAAGAAGCCCAAGGTTAAGAAGCTTGTTCGCGGTCAGGCCAAGCGGTAATACGCATGGGATTGGGCCGAATCGCAGGATAGGCTGAACGGCCCAATCCAGAAGTTTTACTAAGGAGCCCTTGTGGCGAGCCAATTCTTTGCAAAAAAGTCCATCGAGGCGGCGATTGCGGAATCGACCAAATCGGGACAACAACTCCCCAGAAAACTCGGTTTTTGGTCGCTCACTGCCCTTGGCATTGGAGCGGTAATCGGGTCGGGGATCTTCACCGTGATCGGCACGGCCATTGCCGGCCAAAAATTTGAGACGCAGTCCATTCTGAACGCTCCGGTGTTGGAATACCTGATCCATCATTCACCTACGTTCGGAAGGCCGGGCGCGGGACCGGCGATCACACTCTCATTCATCCTCGTTGGGATAGCCTGCACGTTTACCGCCCTGTGCTATGCGGAACTGGCCTCGATGATCCCTATTGCCGGTAGCGCCTACACCTATACCTACGTGACCATGGGTGAGATTATCGCCTGGATCATTGGCTGGGATCTGATTCTCGAGTACGCCGTAAGCAACATGGCCGTGAGTGTCGGGTTTGCAGCTCACTTGGTCGATTTGTTGGATTGGTTCGGCATTCATCCGCCGCTGCAGTGGGTTTCCCCAGCTTACCTGCCCACAGGGCTCCAGGATTTGGCGGGAAAAGATCTCTATGCCCCCGGCCTGCACTTTGGCTTCAATTTTCCGGCGTTCTTGGTCGTCATGCTTTTGACTGTACTGCTGGTGCGCGGAATCCAGGAATCTGCGCGAACCAACAATGTCATGGTGTTGGTCAAAATTGCGGCCATTCTGATCTTTGTGTTTGCCGGAATGGAATATATTCACCCTGCCAACTGGCATCCATTTATACCGAACGGCTGGCCCGGAATCTTGACCGGTGGCTCGATCATCTTTTTTACCTACATTGGTTTCGATTCGGTTTCCACTGCTGCCGAAGAAGCGAAAGACCCCCAGCGCGATCTGCCGCGCAGTATTATCGCCACGCTCCTCATCTGTACGGGCCTCTACATCGCCGTGGTGGCCATCCTCACCTTGATCGCTCATTGGAGCAGCCTTGGCGATGCCGCTCCTGTAGTCAACACCTTGCGCAGGCTGAATCTTCGTTGGGTGCGCTTGGTTGTTCTTGCCGGCGCGATGACCGGCATGATCTCGTCGCTTCTCGTCTTTCAGCTTGGGCAATCGCGAGTTTGGTTTGCAATGGCCCGTGACGGGCTCCTCTGGCAGAAATTTGCGCGCGTGCATCCTCGCTTTCAAACTCCGGATTTTGCCACCTGGGTGGCCGGTTTTGCGGTTGGCATTCCCGCTGGGCTTTTCGATATCGGAACCCTCGCCGACCTCTCGAATATTGGCACTCTGTTTGCGTTTGCGCTGGTTGCCGGTGGAGTCTTGATTCTGCGCTATCGCGAACCGAACCGGTATCGGAAATTCCGCGCCCCCGGCGGAAATGTAGCGCCGATCATGACGATCCTTACCTGCCTGCTTCTGATGGCGGGGCTGCCGATCATGAACTGGCTGCGCTTCTTTGCCTGGCTGTTGATTGGCCTGGTGATCTACTTCACCTACGGCCGCTATCACAGCAAGCTTGCCGCTTCGCAAAACAATATAGCTGTAGCCACGCCTCGGGGATGAATGCAAGGTTGTTGACGGCGAGTTTGCCCAAGGCGGAGCTTCATCTGCACCTGGAAGGCTCCGTAGATCCCCCGACTCTGGCGGAGTTGAGCCGTCGGCACAACACGCCTTTGCCGACGGAAAACAACCGTTACAACGTGGCGGGCAGTGGAGACGAGTTAAGGGAAGAAGATGTCCACAGGCTCTACTCCTATCAGGATTTCAATGGTTTCCTGATGGCCTTTAAGGCGGTAACAGAGCGGCTGCGCACGCCTGAAGACTATGAATTAGTCACGTATCGCCTGATGGAGAAGTTATCCCGGCAGAACGTGCTACACGCCGAGGTCTACGTTAGCGTGGGTGTGATTCATTGGCGAGGACAACAGTTCGAGTCGATATTTGAAGGGTTGGAGCGTGGACGCCGCCAGGGCGAGGCCGATTTTGGTCTTTCGCTGCTCTGGATCTTCGATGCCGTTCGGCATTTTGGCGTGGAGGCGGCGGAGAAGGTATTTCAGTTGGCGGCCAGCCTGCGCGACAATAATGTAGTGGGAGTCGGGATAGGTGGCGATGAGCGCCGGGGACCGGCCGAGGGCTTTAAAGACCTTTATCAAAAAACCGCGGATCAGGGTTTACGCTTGACCGCGCATGCCGGAGAAACCGCAGGGCCGGAATCTGTTTGGGGTGCCTTGAACATCGGCGCGGAGCGTATTGGCCATGGGCTTACGGTTCAGCATGATCCGGAATTGGTGGAGATTCTGGCCGAACGGCAGGTTCCGATTGAGGTCTGCATCTCCAGCAATCTTCGCACCAGGGTGTGTAACTCAATTCAGGAGCATCCCGTCCGGAGCATGTTTGAAAATGGCCTGATGATTACCCTGAACTCCGACGATCCTGAAATGTTTCAGTCCTCGCTGAATGATGAGTATGAACTGGCGCGGCGGGAGTTTGCGTTCACAGACGACCACCTACGTGAGATCGCGCGCAATTCCTTTGAGGCTTCTTTTTTGCCGCCCCAGCAGAAGTTGGAATTCCTGCAAAAAATCGACTCCCTCCCCATTTAGGCCGAACCACTACCATGAATAGTGAACCTGATAGGTGACTACCTTTTCGCCATCTGGAGGGATCTGAACGCGGAACTCTACCGTTCGCGAATCGAGCTTGCTGTAGTTGTCCGACTTTTGTTGAATCTCCCAGGTCGACCAGCGATATAGCTTCTCCACCACGCGGACCTCAACGGCTTCTTTTTTGTGATTGCGCACCTTGATCTCAAATGATTCGTCCAAGGAGTCGCGACTGCTGTCCAGCTTGTAATCCGTCCGGCGGCGCTCGCCAACGATGTCAAACGCATTTCCGGTTTGGACACGCACCGTCTCGTCTTTGGGCGTGTGATCGATCGTGTTCTCGCCGGTGAACTCCATCTGGCCATCGTCACCCCGGCGGTAAAACCGGAGCCGTCCCTTGGGAAGCGCTATGCCAAGATTGTTCTCCTTGGAATTCTTGAACTCTTGCATCACCCAGACCTTGGGATTGGATTCCGTGCCATAGTTTTGATCGTCACGGATTTGTTCCTCTGTATAGTAGGACTGGTTGGCATCGACAGCAGTTCCGTTGTACACATAAAACCGCTGTGCCTTGATGCCGATGGCCGAGATGAATTCCACTTGTTTGGTCTCGTGATCGCGAAGCGTTGTTGAATGTTCCAATGTATAGAGGTGATATTCATCGAAAGCCTTTTCTGTAACCGGAGGTGCTGCTTCTAGACTTCCATTCGTGTCTCTTGCGAGAGCTATCGATCCTGTCTGATTCTGGATCTTATTCACATCGCCGGCCATGAGTTTGATGCGGGCATGGTCGAATTGCTTGCCGCTATGGTTGTCCATCGTGACCCATCCAACTAGATCCAGTGTGTCGCCTTTTGGCGGAGCCACCACGTTGTAATCGGCGTGCCAGTTCATGCCGCCTGTGATGTAGCTGAGGTCGGCGCTTCCGCGTCCGGGCTTGTCGGTTTCCATCAGCCAATCCAAGGTGGGCTTGAGGATCGTGTCATCCCCCAGAGCGGGAAACAGTGGTTCACCAGGCAGACTGAATTGCAGATGTCCATTCACTTCAATGATCGGTTGGAGGGATGAGCCCTGGGGAACATATCCACTACGGACAATTTTGCCCTGAACGATGAGCGATTTTGCCTTGCCATTCTCGGCGATGGGAGCGGTTTGGAAATCAATGGTCTTGCCCTCGAATAAGGAGAGCAGAAGTTCCTGTGACACTGGATCGTTACGGTAATTTTGTTCAAGAATCTGCAGCGACCGTCGTCCGGTCGAATCGTGAAGAATTACGGAGTCCGGCTCAATATGAGCGGTCGCATCGGTAAAGGTGACGTGGTTCACGCCCGTCTTCAGATCCAGCGGAACGGTTTGCCGGACAACGGCAAAGTCGGCGTTGTAGATGGTGAGCGCCGGCTGGTTCGCATTGGGCTCGGATTTTTCGGGTGACTGGGCTCGGGCAGCCATGGCAAGGCTAACGGCGAGCGCACACATCCATAGACAGCGCATTGGAAAGCTCCTGAAATCTTGGGTTAGCGGGCCAATTTGCAAAAACGAATGGCAAGACGATTCTTGCCTACCATGTATAGTGCGCCTGATAAGTCACCACTTTTTCTCCGTCTGGAGGGACCTGAACACGGAACTCGACCGTTCGCGCATCCAGCTTGGTGTACTCGTCCGATTTCTGGCGAATTTCCCAATTTGACCAGCGATAAAGCCTCTCGACGACGCGGACCTCAACCGCTTCTTTTTTGTGATTGCGCACCTTGATCTCGAATGATTCATCCATGGATTTGTGGGCGCTGTCTACTTTGTAGTCCGTGCGTCGGCGTTCGCCGACGATGTCAAAAGCGTTTCCTGTTCGGACACGAATCGTTTCATCCTTGGGGGTATGGTCGATCGTATTTTCTCCCGTGAACTCCATCTGGCCATCGTCGCCGCGCCGGTAGAACCGCAGCCTTCCTTTCGGCAGTGGAATGCCAAGGCCGTTGTCCTTCGAATTTTTAAACTCCTGCATCACCCAAACTTTTGCATTGGACTGTGTGCCATAGTTTTGATCGTTCCGAATCTGCTCATCAGAGTAATAGGAGAGATTGCCGTTGATGGCGGCGCCGTTGTAGACGTAAAACCGTTGGGCCTTGACGCCCGTGGCTGATACGAACTCCACCTGCTTGGTTTCGTGGTCGCGCAAAGTAGTTGTGCGCTCCAGCGTATAGAGGTGGTATTCATCGAAAGCTTTTTCGGTAACGGCAGGAGCCGCTTTTGCCACCGCAGCCTCCATTCGAAAGGCCTGACCTTGTGGCAGGTTCTGGATCTTGTTCACATCGCCAGCCATGAGTTTGATGCGGGCATTGTCGAACTGCTTGCCGCTCTGGTTGTCCATCGTGATCCAGCCGACCAGGTCGATCGTGTCGCCTTTGGGTGGAGCAACCACGTTGTAGTCGGCATGCCAACTCAAGCCGCCTGTGATGTAGCTGAGGTCGGCGCTTCCATGCCCAGGCTTGTCGGTTTCCACTAGCCAATCCAAGGTGGGTTTGAGGATCGTGTCATCGCCTAGCGTGGGAAAAAGCGGTTGGCCCGGCAGGCTGAATTGCATCCGCCCATTCACCTCAATGATCGGTTGGCCTCCGCCGCTGCCGTAGGCCGTCTGCTGCCCGTATTCATTAACCGTAGTCCAACGTGGAACGTATCCACTTCGGATGACTTTGCCCTGAATGATCTCAGGATGCATCTGCCCCTGTTCATTCGGGCGCATTACCTGGAAATCTATGGTTTTGCCTTCAAATAGAGATAGCAGAAGTTCCTGGGACACTGGATCGTTGCGGTAATTCTGCTCCAGGATTTGCAGCGACCGCCGCCCGCTGGAGTCGCGAAGTACCAAGGAATCCGGTTCGATGTGAGCAGTTGCGCCTGTAAAAGTCACATGATTGGGGCCGGTCTTGAGGTCCAGTGGAATTGTCTCCCGAACCACAGCAAAGTTGGCGTTGTAGATCGTTATCGCCGGCTGGCTTGTTCCGTTCTCTGATTTGTCGATTGGTTGCGCGTGAACCAAAATAGGCAGGCAAGCAACAAGAACGCCGATTGCAAAATGGCGCATAGGATACCTCCTGAACATCGGTGTTGGCAGGGGAGTCTTCGATCGCACTTCTTTGATTAGAACGTCGCTTTGCCGGAAAAATGCAACCTGTTTTGCCGGCACAGCCCGCTCGTTCTAAGACTTCCGCTCATGGCCTTAAAGAATAAAATGAAGCGGATTTAGTCGGCCGCAACCGAATCTCTCACCTGAATCTGCACCAGAGATGCTTCGAGGGCCTGTTTGGATGGCCGGAACACCTCATGAGACTTTAGGTGCTGGGGAGTGCGCCAGAAATCTACCAGAGAGGTTTGGTGTACGCAGGAAACCGTGCAGTTTGGAGCGCAGGATTTTTCTGTGCGGAACTCACGGCGAACGTCTTCTTTGGTGTACTCGGAAAGAGGAATGCCTGGAAAGCCTCTCTGCTGGGAGCAATAGTGTACTAACCCGTCTTCGCAGATGTAGAGATAACGGGACCCTGCCCGGCACCGCCATTGGTTTGGCTGACCAAGAGCGATCTTATCTTGAAATGAGTTGAATCGGGCATAGCTGCGCTTGCTCAGTTTCTTCAACTCGCGAAAAACAGCGAGGGCCTTTTCATCCAATGGCCGAAGCTGGCCTGAGCCGTCGTGAATGATTCCCACTGTGGAACTGAATCCCAATTCCACCGCCCGCTTCCCGATGGTAAGAGCATCCCATTGGTCTTTAACGCCCGCTCCGATCACCGAATTGATGTTCACATGAAACTCGGCGTGCTCGCGCAGCAGGAGGAGCTTTCGATCCAGCACCTTCAGAGACTTCTTCGAAACTTCGTCTGGCATCACGTTGTCGATAGAAATCTCGATATGGTCGAGGCCCGCCCGGTTCAGGCGTTGAATGCGCTTGGCCGTGAGTAGATAGCCGTTGGAAATGAGCGCGGCGATCATTCCATGCGAGCGAATTCTGCTGATAATTTCATCGAGCTGGGGATGCAGCAGGGTTTCTCCCCCACTGATAACAATCAGTGTCGTTCCCAACTCCGCCAGCTTGTCCACGCGCCGGTACATCTCCTCCAGCGGGACGGGATCGGATACGTCATCGTATTCGTTGCAGTAGGCGCAGGAAAGATTGCAGCGCCGCATCGGAATGATGTGCACCTGAATCGGATGATCGGTGGAGAGCAGCCCCCTTCCAATCATCTCCAGCTCGCGAGCCCTTCGGCTTGCAGCCTTGAATTTGTGCCGGAATGTGTTCGCCAATCGCACGTTTGCGTAAGTCTATTACAACACACACGAATCCCATTCCGGTAAAGGCTTGCATTAAAAGGACATTTTTGAGGTTTGAACGGACTTGGCGGCTAACTGAACGCCGCAGCAAAAGCTGCTTTACCTAGTGCCACCACTGCGTAGCAAACCGCCACGGCCGTGATTGCGGCTCCCGTTGAAATCTTTTTCTCCGCTCCTTTGGCGAATCCAATACCCAATAAGGCGACGGTCCATAGGGCAAAAAGATCGACGCTCCCCGCGAGGCTGTAGACAAATTTTCCCGCCGTCTCCTGGTTCATGAAGGCAGCCAAATTGGTGGCCACGGGATTCTCGATATTGAATCCATCGGTATTGGTGCTTGTCAGCAAGACAATAATGCCAAGGACAAGTCGCAATATGCCCGGCAACGATGCGTAAAAATAAATCGCCAATGAATTGCTAAATGGGACGCCAGCCTCCATGCCAAAGTTGAAGACCGCCATGAGGACGCCGGCGACAATCAACCCGCTAATCAGAAGAATCGCCCATCCGAAGTAGAGGGAACTCGCCCGGGCAAACACAACCTGTTGCTTCTGCTGGGCAGCGCGCGCTTCGGGAGACAGCTTCGCCAACTGCTGCTGCGCGAACTCGGGAGCGTGCTCCATTCGCGTGCGGACGATGCTTTCAAATCCGATCTTTTTGTCAATGGTGAAAGAAAACGCCGCGAAGAATAGAGATGTCAGCAGAAAAGGCACAAACCATGTTGCCTTGTTGCGGAGGTCCAGGAATGTTTTTGAGGGCGCTACAAAAACATTCGTCAGGCGTTGAAATTCATTAAGCGGCTGTTCTTGCTCGTTGGGCTGGGAGGACGCGGCGGTACTCATAGGCAATCCTTTCAATAGACGGGAATTGGCTGAATTGTAACCTTGGGCAGTGTTCGCTGTCAGTCACATTTCTGTTACGCCCAGGTTGCCGCTTGGGTTTCAATACGTGTGGAATTTCAGTTGCGTTTGGAAAAATGCTCCCATCCCCTGGGAGGCAGGGGCCGAAGCTTCCCCCCTTGCTCGCCGATCAACACCCTCGCCGCCTTATTCGGCGCCGGACGTATCTCTCCAATAGACGATACTGGCACTCCTTCAATCCGTGGTGGAACTCTAATCTTTGCCGGCGCTGTGAAGAGCAGTTCGTAGTCTTCTCCGCCATGTAAGGCCATTTCTAGCGTTGCTCCGCGCTCCACCGGAATCGCGCCGGACCATAACTCCGCAGCTACGTTGCTTTCCTTGCAAATATGGGCCAGATCGACGGACAGGCCGTCGCTAAGATCGATCATGGCAGTGGGAACACCTCGCTCCCGCAGCCAATCGCCGACGGCAAGCCTGGGCAGAAGGCAAAACTGTCGCTGGACGCTCAACCGGCTGACGCTCTCCCCAGCCATAAGCCGTTTTAGCAGCCACGCCGATCCGCCAAGCATTCCTGTCACATAGATCTTGTCCCCAGGGCGAGCCCGGGACCTGGAAACGGCCCTTCCGGATGGAACCTTCCCCAGCACCACGATATCTGCCGTGACCTTTTCCGATTTCGTGGTGTCGCCACCCGCTAACGCGACATTAAATTTTCCTGCCAGTCCAAGCAGGCCCGCGATGAAATCATTAGCCCACTTGGCCGATAGGGTTTCTGAGAGCCCCAGAGAAAGAAAGCAGGCTGTAGGTGTGCCCCCCATAGCTGCAATGTCGCTTAACCCGCGCAAAAGGCACCTGTGGCCGACACTACGCGCCGTGTGCCAGGCTCGCTTGAAGTGGATATCTTCGACACACATGTCGGTGGTGACGAGAAGATCTGAGCCGGGCTCGACACGCAAGACCGCGCAATCGTCTCCAATGCCTAAGGCCAATACCCGATTCGCACCTCTCGCCTTCCGCCGAATTCTTTCAACAAGTTGTCGTTCGGGTAGCGTCAAAGTAGCTTAACTATATCGAAAAAAATGACTTAGAGCTGCTGCTGTCGACTTCTGCCCCAAAGTGCATACTATTCCTTGCACCATTTTCGCGTCATGTGCAGCAAACCTTCGTGTCTGGCGGGCATCCATCCGTGCATTGACAGGGGTAGAAATCCCTTGTTAAGTTTGACCTCGTCAATTCGTGATCTTTCTGGCCGCCTTTTCTGTTCCCCATAGCTGGCGCCTGCGGTCCAGGAAAAGAAGAAAAAAGAACTGGCTGGTTATAATCAGCCCTACGTGGCGGAAAACGCTCGAGAACCGAAGGGCAGACTTGTTCCTCGGCAGAAACTCACGTTAGGCAGGAGCATCTTAAAGTGCGGAAACGTTTCTATATCATGCTGGTGGCTCGCAACTCCGAAGGCGAGCTTCTCAAGATTCCCATTCCCTTGCATTACGTCTATGTGTTCATTGCGGGCGCGCTGATTGGGATGATGACCGTGACCGGCATGGCGGGTTCTTACACCAGGATGTTGTTGAAAACGGCCCGCTTTAACCAGCTTCGCAACGAGAAAGAAGCCCTGAAATCCCGCTATAACCAACTTGAACAAATTGCACAGGAAAACCAGTTGCAGGCAGAATCCCTTAGCTCCCTGGCCGGTGAGGTTTCGGCACTCTACGGGCTGAAAGCCGACCCTGCTCTCCAGCAGGACGATCCCGCCTCCGCTTCAATCCAACAACTCTATGCTTTGAGGAGTACCGCTCTGAGCGGCGCTGCCTCCATTGGAATCGGCATGGGAGATATGCGCGACGCCACGACTCGCGACTGGATGCGACTTGCCTCCGCACCCTCATTATGGCCGGTGCAGGGCAGGATAACGGGCTCTTTTGGAGAGAGGATCGATCCGTTCAATGGTGAAGGAGCTTTCCACCGCGGGGTGGATATCTCCGGCGAATACGGCACGCCTGTGATCGCGCCCGCAGACGGTATTGTCCGGATAGCGGATTTAATGAACGGCTATGGAAGGACTGTGCTGGTCGATCATAGCAACGGCATCACCACACTCTATGGTCACCTTTCCGGTTTTGCCGTAACTGCCGGGCAAAGCATTCATCGCGGCGACACGCTCGGCTTTATCGGGCTCAGCGGACGGAGTACCGGACCGCACCTGCATTATGAAGTGCGAATCAACAATACCCCAGTGAATCCCCACAAATTCCTCCGTTTCAGCTTGACGCAGCAATCGGCTTCCGGGGCAATGTAGATTATTTTTTCGCGGGCGTTGTTTCGGGTTCGGATTGGCCGTCTGCCTGAATGGCCGACCAGATTTTTTGCAGAAACCGATCGGGAATCGTAGCATTCACAATCAGTTTGTTCTCTTCCTGCTCAACCTTGATGCTCTCAAACACTGCCTTCACATCCGGGTCGGCACCCTTGGCTCCGGTAGAAAGCGCAACGGTCCGATAGAGAGCTAGAAAGGTCGTCGCCGAATCCATGAGGCGCTTCGCCTCTGCCGGATTCTCTGCAAAGACCTTCGCGCTTACCGATAACGAGCCGGCATAACGCAGCGATGCCACCGAAATCTTGTCTTGCAGAAAATCCAGATTTATCCCGAGTAGTTGGTCTTTATTGGTCTCTGGAGGAATGTGATAAATCACCCAGGCTAAGCTTGCGGCAGGCAGCTGTTGGTAATAGCCTTCAGCGAGATAGGGCGCACTTGGCAGTTGCCCAAAGAAGGTGGAATTGTGCCGATATTTCTCGATGATGCTGCGGATGGGACTGGAAGACACCATGTTTGTTACAGCAACCATCCGGTCATCTAGGGCACAGACGCGGACGGTGTGGCCTTCATGCGGAATGGTGTAGATGGTTTTGTCGGCATAGTGCTCACGCCCGGTGGCGACACGTTCCAGATAACGCGTAAGCCGGGATGAATCAAAGCGGCCTGAAAAAATTTCCGACGATTCAATGTCAGCCCCTCGCCCCGGGTCGTGGCGGGACATGGAAACTTCATCAAGATCTCGCTCGGGCTGGATTCCGGTTTGCTCGATGAAATCCTTGTATTCGGCATTGGGCTTTACGGCGTTCAGTGCGAAGAGATGCAGCGGTTTAAGGTTGGCGTAAAACAGCAAATCGCCTTCAGGCAGCAGGCTGATCGGCCTCGGAGGCCGGGCAATCCATGACCGGACGCCAAGAATAGCGATTGCCGCCACCAGAGCGAGAGAGATGGAAAGAACCGCCAGAAATCTACGCCGATGCTTCATGAAAGAATCAATGCAAGCGCTTTCAGCGGGGTGTATCCAAAGTCAAAATCGCGGCGCAGCTTCTCTATTTCTATTGAAGAAAATCCCGCACGGCAAGACAGACGAACCGCATATGGAAACGCTGAAAACGTTTATAGTATAGGTGACGGATCAACTTTTCATGGGTGAGATGAAGGCTACCTCTAGAAACTGGTAGAATAGTTCCGGAGCAGTCGCAACTCTGGGTTGATTGACGTGCCCTCGAATTTGAGTGAAGCGTGGGTTGTTGCACGCGGTCGTACCGTTGTGCTAACTTATGATCTTTGCCCTGTTTATCAGGAGCAGTTCGCTGGCGTAGCTCAGTCGGTAGAGCATCTGATTTGTAATCAGAGGGTCGGGGGTTCAAATCCCTTCGCCAGCTCCAGATGAAGAAGGGAATTCCCGTTGTCTGCCAGTTAGGCGGTTCGGGAATTGACAGATACTGCGCACGAAAGATTTTCCACCGAACGCAATCCACGAAGAATTTCTCCGTAACGTATTGGCGTCTGTGCGGAAGTTTGTTTTTGCGTGTTTCTGTCCGCTCTCGCAGGGTGGCGCAGGCGGAGGCGTCCTTTGTTGATAGCTCAGGAGCTTGTGGGGAACTCGGCGTAAGCGGCAGGCTCATGAAATGCACAGGTGGCCGAGTGGTTAATGGCAGCAGACTGTAAATCTGCCGCTCCTTGGAGCTACGGAGGTTCGAATCCTCCCCTGTGCACCAGGATTGCTTTATGAAGAAGTTGTGGGCGGCTTTAGCTGTGTACGCGCTGTTGGCGTTGATAGCGTGGCAGACGCTGACGGAGCCGAGATTCCGGTTGTTGACGCTGGTTCTGTTGGGATTTTTTGCGTTTAAGACGCTGTTGCACCACCACCGCGAAGAGCAAGAAAAAGCCCAGGTGGATGAAATGGCAGCCGAAGTCGAAGAGCATCCAGCGAATTAGATTTCTTGGAATTGCTTGAAGGTTTAAAGGGCTGATTTAGCTCAGTTGGTAGGGCACTCCCTTGGTAAGACGTTGCGGCAGCGAAAGCGTAGCCGCAACACAGAAAAAGTTGTCACCGGTTGAACCGGTGATACAAGGTTAAAAGGGCTGATGTAGCTCAGTTGGTAGAGCACTCCCTTGGTAAGGGAGAGGTCACCGGTTCAATCCCGGTCATCAGCTCCAGGTTTTAGCGATCGGGCTAAGTCGACTGAATCGCGGTTTTGCCCTGATTTGAGAGTCGCGGGAGTAACTCAGTGGTAGAGTCACAGCCTTCCAAGCTGTTGGTCGCGGGTTCGATTCCCGTCTCCCGCTCCAAGACATTCAGTATTTGAAGCGGGGATTTTGATCTAAGCACATGGCGTTTCAGCAGGCCCAAATTCAAGTTCAGAAAACGGAAGAGTTCGAGTGGTTAAGGGCGGCAGTCGAATCCGCTTTGGCCTCCCGGACCCTGGAGCGGTTTTACAAAAAGCTTGAGCGTCATGGCATCCGGATCAGGGAGTTTGAGCGGGTGCTGGATTTCGGACTTTTAGAGCAATTGGATGCTGGCTCTGCGCGGCCGGGAAAGGCCAAGGAGCTTTATCGCAGCCTGGCTCTATCCGACCAGGCGCTATTGCGCGAGTTTTATTTGGAGCGAATTGAGTTGGTCGATTCGAAACTCCGTGAAAAGTACCAGAAGATTTATCGCTATTACTGACCACCCTGGAGTCAAAGGTGGAGCGTTGAGGAGAAGCCATGGCAAAGGAAAAATTTGATCGCAGTAAGCCGCATGTGAACGTAGGGACGATCGGGCATATCGATCACGGGAAGACGACGTTGACGGCGGCGATCACGAAGG
>Ga0070734_10000567_pt1 | contig 72677 bp, 54 predicted proteins | sample Coa_R1_8_FD_66444 | JGI IMG/M metagenome (GOLD analysis project Ga0070734, IMG submission 66444) | Surface soil microbial communities from Centralia Pennsylvania, which are recovering from an underground coalmine fire - Coalmine... | ecosystem: Environmental > Terrestrial > Soil > Unclassified ...
TTTCTTATGTGAGCAAAGATGATATGCAGGAATATCAGGTAAGCGGAAGAACTGTGGTGCTTGCAGCAAGTGCCTGTGAAAGTGCAAGGTTATTATTAAATTCAAAATCGGCAAGGCATCCCAATGGGTTAGCAAACAGCAGCGATGCAGTGGGCAGATATTTGCATGATTCAACTGGTGCTGATATGGGCGGAATTATTCCTGAGCTGACAGATAGAAAAAGATATAACGAAGATGGCGTTGGTGGCATGCACGTGTACACGCCATGGTGGCTTGATAATAAAAAGTTAGACTTCCCTCGTGGCTATCATATTGAATATGGCGGCGGATTTGGAATGCCTGTTTATGGTTTCAACTGGGGCGTTGAAGAAATTAACGGAAGGTTCCAGGTGAAAGGAAAACAAAAACAGCCAGGAGGATATGGCATTTCTTTAAAAGAAGATTATCGTTATTTCTTTGGCGCGCATGTTGGCATGGCAGGGCGTGGCGAAGCGATTGCCGTGAAAGATAATCGTTGCGATATAGACCCAAAGGTGGTTGACAAATATGGCATACCGGTATTGCGTTTCGATACCAAGCATTCTGATTATGAGATCAAGCAGGCAAAGCACATGAAGGAAACTTTTGCAGAAATTCTTCATTCTATGGGCGCGGTCGTTACATGGGGTGGCGACGATGATGCAAAAAATAATTATGGCCTTCATGCGCCCGGAAATATTATTCATGAAGCAGGCACCGTGAGAATGGGTAATGACCCGAAGACATCCCCACTCAACAAATACAGTCAGGCGCATGAATGTAAAAACGTTTTTTGTGTAGATGGCGGCCCTTTTGTTTCACAAGCTGACAAAAATATTACATGGACTATTCTTGCATTGTCCATGCGCACCAGCGAATATATTGTTGATGAAATGAAGAAGAGGAATATTTGATATTAATCGAAAATTGATAATTAAGAATTAATAATGAAGTCCGATCTGCAGAAATCGTATATCGTACTTCTCAAATCGTAAATCAAATGGACAGACGTAAATCGATAAAAACTTTACTGATTGGTGGTGTTGCAACAAGTATGTTGGTAGACGCATGTGCTCCGGGTGATAAAAAAACAGAAGAACAAAAACCTGTAGCAGAAAGTGATGCATCGAAAGCAGATGGTATTAACCGGATGAAAGAAGAGCAGGACTACATGAAAAAACTGCAGACTGAACCAACATTTTTTACAGCACATGAAATGGCTACGATTACGCTGCTCGTAGATATTATCATCCCAAAAGATGATATCAGCGGAAGTGCAACCGATGCAAAAGTGCCTGAGTTTATCGAGTTCATCGTAAAAGATATGCCGGAGCACCAAACTCCTATGCGTGGTGGTTTACGCTGGCTGGATCTGGAATCATTAAAGCGTTTTGATAAGGCATTCACCGATCTTAGCCATGAACAACAAATACAGATTGTAGATGATATTGCATATCCTGAAATCGAATACAAAGAAAATGGCAAAACCGTGAAACGCGGGAAAGTGAAGCCCGGCATGCAGTCCGGTGTTGCATTTTTCAGTTTGATGCGCGACCTTACTGCAACAGGTTTTTATACAACTGAAATAGGTTTTAAAGATGTTGGATATAAAGGCAATATTCCGAATCAATGGAATGGTGTGCCAGCCGATGTTTTGAAACAATACAACATGGCCTATACAGAAAAAGAATTGAAAGAATGTGTAAGTTTTGATAAGGTTTAATGGTCATCAGTCGGCAGATGTCAGTCATCAAAGAAATTCCGACCATGAACTGTTAACTCTGAACTATATTTAGTTGTCTATCGGTCTCAAATAAAAACCTTCTTCACTTAAAACAAAACTATTGGGCACAAAGCTCAATAAAGATTTGCTCACCATTTTTGCTGCTTCCTGAAGATATGTGTGGCGAATGCCGGGAGTTTTTGATGCAAATTGCCAGCTTTGAATTTTCAGCACTGCAATCTTGCTTTCCTGAATGATTTGTTTCTCTTTATGGCAAAATTCTTCAGCCAAATAGCTTTGGCTATTTTCGATATTGGATTTCATAGTTGCGAACTGTTTAGGGTTTTCGTAGAATACAGTAACTATTTTTAAAAACGGCAATAATTCAACAAAATTGTGCCAGTGGAAAACCTGTTAAGATTTTAATCTACAGGCTCCCACAATTCAATTTTATTTCCTTCAGGATCCATTATCCATCCGAATTTTCCATATTCATATTGTTGCGGCTCTCCTACGATTTCGACATTTTCTTTTTTCAATTCTTCGAGTAACGCATCCAGGTTTTTCACTCTAAAATTAATCATAACAGTTTTTTCTGATGGCTGAAAATAAGTTGAGCTTTCTTTAAAAAAAGAAAAAGCAGTGCTGCCCGTTTTTCCGGGGTTATTATGATTTATCCAATCGAAGCCTACATAAGTTTGGCTGCCAAACTCAACACCAAGATGTTTTTCATACCACGCAGCAAGTGATTTAGGATCTTGAGCCTTGATGAAAACACCGCCGATGCCTGTTACTTTTTGCATATAATTTTTTTATTGAAGTTACTATTATTAAACATGCATTTGCAAGGGAAAATGAAATGATTAAATTTGTAAAAAAGCAAATAAATGCCTTTTCAATCTCATAAGCCTGAAGAGCTTGGCCTTGAAGAAACGAATGTGCTCACCATGAATGAGAATCCATATAACCTCATTGTATGGAACGATGAAGTGAACACATTTGAATGGGTGATTGAAACGCTGATAGATGTCTGCAAACATTCTCACGAACAAGCCGAGCAATGCGCCATGATCATTCACACACAGGGAAAATATGCAGTGAAACAAGGAATGTACGATGAGCTAAAACCAATGTGCGATGCAATCACTGAACGCGGCATTGGCGCAACCATTGAAATACTTTCTGAATCATAATTCATAGAAAAAATCTAAACACTAAAAACTAAGTTCTAAAGCCCATAAGTGGGCTTTACCTTTAATTTCAGATTTTAGTTTTTAGAAATTAATTTTTAGTTTTTTCTAAATGCCTTTATTCGCTCTTAATAACGAACTCATCTTCCCTCCTGTTCATCTTGCAGAACCTGATGGTTTATTAGCAATCGGCGGCGATCTTTCACCAGAACGTTTGCTATTGGCTTATCGTAGCGGAATTTTTCCATGGTATGAAGGCGCGCATATTTTGTGGTGGAGCCCCGAACCAAGGTTTGTTCTTTTTCCGGATGAATTAAAAGTGAGCAAAAGTATGCACCATCTGATAAAGAAAAATGCTTTTGAATTCACCATTAATAAAGCATTCAGCGAAGTGATCAATAATTGTAAAACCATTTCGCGGCACGGACAGGAAAGCACATGGATCACCGATGAAGTAAAAAAAGCTTATATCCATTTGCATGAACTTGGATTTGCGCATAGCGCAGAAGCATGGAATGATAATAAATTAGTAGGCGGACTATACGGCATCAGATTGGGAAAAGCTTTTTTTGGAGAGAGCATGTTCAGCAAAGAAAGTAATGCAAGCAAATTTGCCTTGATTAAATACGTACATGCATTGACGTTAGAAAATGTGAAAATAATAGATTGCCAGGTTTATACGGAACACCTTGAAAGCCTTGGAGCAAGAATGATTGAGCGGCAAAGTTTTATTGAAATGCTTAAAAATTTGATTCCTGAATGATGTACGATTTCTCCGAATAATTAGCAGTTTGTATTTTTATTTAATCTTGCCAATACTATAAAGATGCAAACTTTGAACTGCCAACTGAAAACTATTCCTGATATGTAGCTACGGAATAATGCTTCAACGTTGTTACTTTTAGATGATTGCCATCTTCCACATGCACCAATTTATATTCGCGGAATTTATTTTTATCATCCATGAAACCGATGACGCATGAATATTTTTCTTTCCCTTTTTGGATAACGGGCTTCAACTCATATCCGAAATTGGGCAGTTTCAAAGTGTCTTCGCCTTTAATTTCTTCAAACTGAAGTTTCATGATATAATGAAGCGTTTTTTCTGATTCATAAATCTTAACTGAAAAATACCAGTTGTTCAAAGGGTTATCAGTTTTCTCTTTATACTCAGCGATAATGTCTTTACTAATCGTTTTCCTAAATTCCGGAACATTATTAGTAGGGTTAATGACAATTGGTTTTGATGCGCTATCTGTTTGCGCTGAATTATTTTGATTGTTTGAATGGCAAGACGAAAAATAAAATGACAAGACCAAAAATGATGGAGCGGTTAATTTTCTTTTCATAGAAATGATTTCCTTTCGATTGTGATTATGCTATATTAAATTTTTTGTTTGGCCATCGGGATGCATGCTGATAAATCAATCCGCGCATGTAATCGTTCTCAGGATATTGCGTAAGATGATTTTTCAGTTCGCTGGGATTCATGATGGCGATATCGCTCGGCAGATATCCCATCCCATAGAATTTTCCCTGCTCTATTAAAATGCAGCTTTGCTCTCTTGAATTTCTTCCATCATCTATCAATGTGAATGATGGCAGTTCCTTTTGTAAGGATTCAACTGCAAGCTCGACACGTTTGTTATATACTTTAGCAGTTTCCTTCTGCTCGCAAACACCAAGACAATAACCCGATTTTATCCCTTCACATTTATCTTCATTCACCTGAACAAAACAAAGCTTTGGGCAAAGATTGAATTCACGCATCAGCTTTCGAAGCATATTCTGCCCTTCGAGTAAAAGTGAAAAAGTATAAACCGGCTTCAAATGTTTTTTCTTTTTTTCAATCGCCAGCCGAAAGTAACCGCTCATATCTTCAAACATATATAAACCATAAGTCTGCTCAAATCTTTTCAGGCTGCGATTATATTTCGGCCATAATCTTTTTATTTCAATGCATTCAAAAAGATAAGCCATCAATTCGGTCCCACATTCCTGATAAGAAATAGAATAAATGTTCCGGAGAAACTCCTGCTTTTGCCTGTTAGGTTTGTTATTGGAAAAATGACTGGTCGCTCTCTTCAATAAGTTCTTCGCCTTTCCGACGTAAATCACTTTGCCGCTTTGGTCGTGGAAATAATAAACACCCGGGAGGTTCGGCAATTGCTCCAATTGTTCTGCAGGCAAATTTGCCGGAAGATATTGTTCCCGGTTTCTGCCTTTAAGCATCAGCCCAACATGGCCATTCACATCTGCATCCAAAATCTTTTTGAAAAGCAAAGTGGTTGCTTCGGCATCACCACCAGCTCTATGCCTGTTGGAAACAGGAATTTCCAGGCTTCTGCAAAAATTCCCAAGGCTATAGCTCGGGAATCCGGGAAAAACTTTTCTCCCAAGCCGCACGGTGCACAGCTTTTTGCAATTAAGCGTGAAACCTAAAGAGTTTAATTGATGTTTGAGAAATGAATAATCGAAGTTTACATTGTGCGCAACAAAAATATTTCCCTGCAATAAATTAAAAACTTCATAGGCAATCTCATCAAAATATGGTGCGTCTTTTACGGTGTCATCAGTAATTCCTGTAAGCGCCTGAACATAGCGAGGTATCGTCATGCCCGGGTTTACTAATGTTTCATACCGCTTTATTTCGCGGTTGCCATCATGTAGCACAATAGCAATTTCAGTTATAGCGTTATTCACAGATAACCACCGGTGGTTTCAATATCGACAATTGCGTACATAAAACAATCAGTTGATAAAGGTAGAAAATTATCGTTGGTTAAGGATGAATACTGCGTATTTTTCGATTGGAAAAAACCAATAGTATTTTTTAACCGACAGTTTTGGCATTTTTGATTCGTCCCTGATTCATGAAAACGTAGCATTATCCGTCCCGCTATTGTTTCACCCTTTAAATCCAGACACCATGGAAAAAATGCACACAAAACCTGCAAAAGAAAACGTGCTGATGACAGCAGTTACAGCAGTGCTTTACTTTTGCGCCATTCTGATGTTTTCTTATCAGATCATCATGTAAGTGACTTCGTCCCAAAGCTTTTTAAAACCCCGGTTGTACCGGGGTTTTTTCATTTCTGAAGATATATTCGAAATAATTTCCTTTTATGGATTAAATATTTTATATTAGCTCAACCTTAATAACCTACAAGCTTACCAAATAAAGTCCATCCTGCCCTATACCGCTGAAGAAACCTAAAATTTCAAATCCCGTCCCCCTTGAAATCCAAAAAGAAATATGGTTTCACCACAAATTATTTAGTCATGAAAAAGAATCAACACGAGTTTCATCTGAGCGAATCAACAGTTACAGCATTAATTGGCATTGGTTTTCTTGGACTTGTTTTTTTCTTATCGTACCTGTACTGGTTTGCATAAGATTTTTAAAGTGATAGATAAATAATAGTCTGCAGTAATACTGTGAGGCGTTATTTATTCAAAAAATTGATTCCCCATAAATTTGGGGAATTTTTTTGTCCCTACATTCCCTCCATTACCGCTTTCATCCTGCTCATCCTTCTTCAACATTGCTTAACTTTGCAGCCCAAATATTTATACTTCAAATGGAACTGAGCAAGAATTATGATCCTGCATTAATAGAAGAAAAATGGAACAGGCACTGGCGCGAAAAAGGCTATTTCAAAAGCAATCCCAATGAAAGCAAAAAAGCTTTCACTGTGGTAATCCCGCCACCGAATGTAACCGGCGTGCTCCACATGGGCCATACGCTTAATGAAACGGTTCAGGATATTCTTGTGAGAAGAGCCAGGATGAGCGGATTTAATGCCTGCTGGGTGCCTGGCAGTGATCATGCTTCTATTGCCACTGAAGCAAGGGTGGTGAATATGCTTAAAGAAAAAGGCATTGATAAAAACTCACTCACACGCGAAGAATTTTTGAAATATGCTTACGAATGGAAAGATAAATACGGCGGGATTATTTACAGCCAGATTGAAAAGCTTGGTTGCAGCGTCGATTGGGATAGAGTTACGTTCACCATGGATGATCATTATTATAAAGCGGTCATTAAAGTTTTTGTTGAGCTGTATAATAAAGGATTGATTTATCGTGGTGCAAGAATGATCAACTGGGATCCATCTGCAAAGACTGCACTGAGCGATGAAGAAGTGGAGTATAGAGAAGTGACGGGCAAGTTATATTATGTGAAGTATAAGATAGTCGACAGTCGGCAGTCGGCAGTCGGCAGTTCCGACGACTTCATTGCTATCGCAACTCAGCGCCCCGAGACCATCATGGGTGATACCGCAGTTTGCGTAAACCCTAACGATGACAGGTATGCACATTTGAAAGGCAAAAAAGTAATTGTTCCCTTAGTGAATCGTGAAGTGCCAATCATTTTCGATGAATACGTTGACAAAGAATTTGGAACTGGTGCATTAAAAATAACTCCTGCACATGATATCAATGATTACAATATCGGTTTAAAATACAACCTTCCGATTATTGATACTTTGAATGAGGACGGAACATTGAGCGAAGCAGCAGAAGCGTTTGTTGGGCTTGACAGATTTGAAGCAAGAAAAAAAGCAGTTGAAAAATTAAAAGCTGATGGCTTATTAATAAAAGAAGAAGACTATCAAACGCGCATGGGCTTTTCTCAGCGGACCAATGCAGTTGTTGAGCCACGTATTTCAACACAATGGTTCGTGAAGATGAAAGAGCTTGCACAACCTGCGCTGGATGCGGTTTTGAAAGGAGAAATAAAAATACATCCTGAAGAGCGTTTTCTGAATACTTATAAATATTGGTTGGAGAATGTAAAAGACTGGTGCATCAGCCGGCAGCTTTGGTGGGGACAAAGAATACCTGCATGGTATGATGCTAACGGCAATGTGTATGTGGCGGAGAACAAAGAAGCAGCAATCCGTCAATGGTCAATGGTCAATGGTCAAAATGAAAACACTATTCACCATTCACCATTCACCACTCACGATGAAGATGTTCTTGATACCTGGTTCTCTTCGTGGCTTTGGCCCATTGAAGTATTTAATGGTATTACTGAGCATGACAATAAAGATTTCAATTATTATTATCCCACTTCTGTACTTGTAACCGGACAGGATATTATTTTCTTCTGGGTTGCGAGAATGATCATGGCTGGTTATGAATTCAAAAATCAAAAACCATTCAGCGATGTTTATTTCACCGGAATGGTGCGTGATAAGCAGGGAAGAAAAATGAGCAAGAGCCTTGGCAATTCTCCTGATTTATTAGAGCTGATTGATAAATACGGAGCCGATGCAGTTCGTTTCGGCATTATGATTTCTTCTCCGGCAGGCAATGATTTATTATTTGATGAAGCAAGTTTGGAGCAAGGAAGAAATTTCAATAATAAGTTGTGGAATGCATTGAAGCTGGTGAGAAGTTGGGAGTCGAGAGTTCAGAGTTCAGTGTCTGGAGTCAATGATTTTGCTACTGAATGGTTTGAGAACAGATTGAACGAAATCAAAATACAATTAAGGTATCTATTTGATGATTTTCGATTGAGCGAGGCACTTAAAAAAATATATTCTCTTATCTGGGATGATTTCTGTAGCTGGTATCTCGAATGGGCAAAGCCGGGATTTGAACAGCCAATTGAAAAAAAAATTTATGAAAAAACAGTTTGTTTTTTTGAAGAGCTGATGCAATTGCTTCATCCATTCATGCCTTTTGTAACTGAAGAAATTTATCATTTGCTGAAAGAACAAAATGAAGATTTGTGCGTGAAGCAATATAAAGAGCAAAATGAACAACCTGATGAAGTCGTATACAGACGAGGTGAATTACTGCAAAATGCAATTACAGCGATACGTGATGCTAGAATTAAAAATCAATTGAAACAAAAGGATTCTATCAAAATTTATATCGAAACAGAACAAACCATTGGCTATAAAAGTTTCGAAACAATTCTTGCAAAACAAGCAAATGCTTCTTCAATTTCTTATAACAAAGAACCTGAAGGCAAAACAATCACTGTTGTTTCCGGAAAAGATAAATATTTTTTAGAAACAGAATCTGCTGTTGATAACACGAGTCAGAAAGATGAATTGCAGAAAGAGATTCAATATCTCGAAGGCTTTCTCATTTCTGTAGAAAAGAAACTCAGCAACGAACGTTTCGTTCAAAATGCGAAGCCTGAAATCATTGCATTAGAGCAAAAGAAAAAAGCTGATGCAGAAGCCAAGATAAAAGTGCTGAAAGAAAGCCTTGCTAACCTGTAAGCCTATGCGTAATTTTTTTGTGCTTTTTGTTTGCTGCTTTTTCTCGAATATCCTGACCGCTCAAAATGCAGAACAACGTTTTCTTGAAAATTTAACGGAGCACAGAACGCCCGGCATGACACATTTTATGCAAGGCTTATCGAATACAACAACTGTCGTCAGCCTATCTGCGCCTTCGGCGCTTTTCATTGCCGATCTCATTCATCATGACAACATCTCGCAACAAAAGTCTTTATATATTTTCGAAACAATTGCTGTGGGAACAGGCGCTGCACTTGTTTTAAAATATATAATAAACAGGCCGAGACCTTCTACACAAGATTCTCTTATCATTCCTGCCAGCGATATGGGCAGCCCTTCATTTCCATCAGGACACACATCAATAGCGTTCGCCACTGCCACTTCATTAAGCCTTGCATATTCAAAATGGTATGTAATCGTTCCGTCGTATTTGTGGGCTTGCACAGTTGGGTTTTCAAGAATGTATCTTGGTGTTCATTACCCTACGGATGTATTAGCAGGAGCTGTTGTCGGCGCAGGAAGCGCTGTTCTTTGCAGAGAAATAAATAAATGGTTATTCAGGCCAAAACAAAATCATCAAAAGTTTATTTGGTATTGATCGCACATATCCTTCGCCTTATCGGCTTAGCAGATTAATCGGCAAGATAAATTCAAACTGATTCGGTCCGCGGCCTAAAAAGTCTGCATCCATTAAATGGCTATAGCGAAATCCGAAACTCACATTTAATTCATTCCACCACTTTGTATCGAAAAATATTTCAGTACCGAAAGATTTATACTCAGGTTCAAAACGACTTCCGTTAGTAAAAAAATCAAGCACCTTGGTGTAATCAAAAAACAAGTTCGCACGAACACGAAGGAAATAAACAATATTTCCAAAGCCCCAGTCAGGATATGCCAGCGGGAAATGATAATTGCCTCCAAAACGGTACATCCTGTAAAAATTTTCAGCAGAATAGCCTCGCGAAAAAGGAAAGCTGTTTGAAAAACTGATTTGATGAATGCTGTCTCTCTGTTGAAAAGCAGCACTGAGCACAATGCTATTGGTAATAGCAAATCCTGGGAAATACAAATAACCTGAAGCGAGAAATTGATTGCCTTCAAGTTTTGTTATAGCACGGCTGTATGTGATAGCCAGCGTTTGCGCAAAGCTTGGATATATTTGTTGCCTTGCCTGTTGTGTCTGGTTTGAGAAATTCAGGTATGCTGACGTATATATATAACCTCTTCTGCTGAATGTGTCTTTGTAAATGCCTTGAAAATAGCGCTGATTATAAATCATCTCATCACCAATTTGCAAACTTGTAAAATGTTTGCCTTTCGATAAATTTAGCGGAATACTTACTCCTGCTCTTACCTGTGCTTCATTCCAAAAAACAGTGTTTTCTTTATACAAATCATTCCTATCGAAAGTATAATTCACGCCTGCATCAATCCAGGGAAAAAGCTGGCCATAAGTAACATCAACGCCTAACTGCTTATATTGCTCGTTACGATTGTAATCAAAATAAACATCGCTTTGAAATGTATTCAATATGTTTTCGCTTTCAAGGGAAAGCATATAATCAGGATCTGTGATATATGGCCGCCAGCTATGAAAATTAAAAAGATGAAATGCTTCCGAATATGGGGAAACTGGATAATTGCTGACCGCAGTTTTATTCAGTAAATCTGCATTCATCCTTTCTAAAGAACTGATATTTTGAGTTGTCAACGGAACAGTTAATTCATCGCTTGAAATTTCTTTCAGATAAGAATCATTTTTCGAAGATGAAAGCATTTTGTAGCCTACTGCAGTAAAAGCTGTCCAGACATATTTTTTTCCGGATGATTGTAATTGATAATTTCCTGTTGAAATGCTTTCGTTTGGCAAATCCAGTTTATACAAATGATTTTTTGTTGCTGCAAAAAACCTGTCTTGATTATTGATGGAAGCACCAAAATATATCGTGTCATTTTTTACAGAAAGAAAACCAATCACATTCATGCTGAAAGGAGTCAGATATTCTGCTTTGCCATCATTCGTATTGATTAGGCACAAAGCCATTTCTCCTTTTACATTTCTAACAGCAACGGCTATCTGATGATCGCTATAAAATTTCGGATAAGTGTAAAATAAACTGTCTTTATTAGGGATTAATTTTTCAATAACCCCGGTTTCGCTGTTCAGTAGGTGAAGCATTGCATTTCCAGTCACATCCTGTTGCACCGCCACAATATGTTTCCCATCTTCAGAAATATCCGGAGAAAAATATTTTGTTCTAGAAGTTATCCTTTTATCTTCCCCGCTATTAATATCCAGCAATCTGATAACTCCATAATCTCTCCAGCCCCAACGCAAATCAGGTTCATAAGCTGAATAAACAATTTTATTATTCCTGTAAGAAAAATAATTGTCTAATGAAACCGCTCTTGTTGCAACTTTTCTTTCTTCCTGATTTTCTATATTTCTTATAACAAAAGAAGAAACCCTTTTATAACTGGTCTTCACAAAAACAACTTGTGCATCATCAATGAATTGAGGGAATTCTTCATCTGCCACAAAATGTTTATGCTCACGGGCATATACAACCGAAGAATCTGTCTCATCTTTTTTTATCTGAGAAGAAAAATGCTCAAATGCATTTGAGCGAAATTGATTGAACGAATTCCCAGAATATTTCCTCACCGCCTTTTGCAAGGGATAAAACAATCCCTTGAATGAAGCTGCATCATGCGAAACTTTTCTCCAGAAATCATCACCATATTTTTCACGACCGTAAGCAACAAACATATAGCCCAACGGATAATGATCCGGGGTATAATCGCGCAATGAACCGTTGCGCAATTTCATGTAGGAATAATTTTTATCCGCAGCCCATAATGAGCGATACCCATTAAAAAAATATGGCAATCGTCCTCTACCCTGTTTGCTCACCAAAGTTTCCTGATACACTGCATCGCCTTCAAAAAACCAGTTGGGCACTGATAAACTATTAGCAAATGCTTGTCCGCCCTCCCCAAATAAATAATAAAAAGCTTTTGATAAACCGACACGGAAATTATTATCCTGTTCAACATGCCGGTATTCATGAATCACTAATTGCTGTTGCCATGGCAGGCTGCCCAATTCAAAACTGTTTTGGTCGGCTGTTAGCTGAAATTCGCTACGGAAAGGAGCAAGACTAACATAGCCATTTGAAATTGTTGTCTGGTTTTGAAAAACGATATTGATCTTTCGTTGTGTATTACCAATCGTGTTCAATGTTGCCCTGCTCAATGCATGAACCATCGAAGCAACTTGCTTTGCCTGCGTTTCAAGTCCAGCAGGAAAAATAATTCTTGCAGTATCTGTATTAATCTGCTTCCATTTCAGCGAAGGAGGATTGCCGCCGAATTGTTGTGCATGCGAATGAAGCACAAAAAAAATGCAAGCAATAAATAGCAATTTCCCGCGAAGGAGCATACACAATTATTAATGATTGAAATTAAATGATAAGAAGGAAAGAAAAAATTATCGGGTTGTTAATGGAAAAAGCTTCACGCAGAATAGGCAAATACTAAAAAGGGGGTTTCTGCCTCTTTTGTAAACTTTATGCACAAGAACTTAATAGCTCTAAAATTCGTTTATCCCTTGCCGTTAGTGAAGCGCTGAATATAACTGTTATCGTACAAGAGTGCGACGTAACAATGCAGAATAGAATTACTATCGCTGGTTAAATAATAAAAAACTTGCAGTAATAAAAGCTATTTTTCAGACAGTAAACCTGCTCCGAGATATTCGCTGTTCAATCTCGCGATGTAGCTGATGGAAATTTCTTTCGGGCAAACAGCTTCACAGGCACCGGTGGACGTACAAGCTCCAAAACCTTCTTTATCCATTTGCGCAATCATATCAAGCGCACGTGTTTTGCGTTCGGGTGAGCCTTGTGGTAACAAAGCGAGATGAGAAACTTTTGCAGACACAAATAACAATGCAGAACTATTCTTGCAAGCAGCAACGCAAGCACCGCAGCCAATGCAGGCGGCTGCTGCAAACGATGCGTCTGCTTTATCTTTTTCAATCGGAATAGCATTGGCATCAACAGCATTTCCTGTGTTCACGGAAATATACCCGCCAGCCTGAATGATGCGGTCGAAAGAACTTCTGTCTACCACCAGATCTTTAACTACAGGAAAAGCATTTGCACGCCACGGCTCAACAACAATCGTGTCGCCATCTTTGAACGCACGCATATGCAGTTGGCAAGTAGTCGTTCCTTCCCACGGGCCGTGCGGCTTTCCGTTAATATACATGGAACACATGCCGCAAATGCCTTCTCGGCAATCGTGGTCAAATGCTATCGGATCCTTGCCTTCGCGAATCAGCCTTTCGTTCAGCACATCAAACATTTCCAGAAAAGACATTTCCGAAGAAATATCGCTCACCTGATAAGTGTCAAAACTTCCTTTATCTTCTTTATTTTTTTGCCGCCACACTTTTAGCGTGAGGCTCATTGTGTAATGTTCCATATCTGTTGTAGAATGTTCAAAACTACAAAAACATCGCTAATAAAAAACAAATTGTGAAATGACGGAAACGATTGATTTGTGAAACAGATTTGGATACCAGCTTCGATAATCCTATTCACCATCGTTGCGTCGCAATCCGTTCATCATTTGTGTTACTATGAAGCTTCAGGCTGAGAACAAATGCCTCTAACAAATTTTCAGCTTGCCGAAAACATTACCTGGTTATAAAAATTTTTCTTGCCTGCACATCTCCTTTGGAATTCGTTACTTTCACAACATACATTCCATTCATAACTTTTGCAGGAATATTAATCGGGATCACTGTTCCGCCAGCAGAGGTAGATTGCTGTTTATAAATAGTTTTTCCTGACACATCGAAAATAGCAATCGTCAGTTGTTCATTACCGGAAAAATTGCTGTTGTTGCGAATGTATAATTGCTTATGTGCCGGATTCGGGAAAATGTCAATCAGCTTTAAATTAAATGTTGCCGTAGCGATAGTGGAATATTGAAAGTTGCCATTAATGTCCACTTGTTTTATCCTGTAATAGTTTGTGCCGTCCAATGGGCTTGTATCCTTAAAAGCATACTGCTGCGATGATGACGAATTGCCATTGCTTTTTACAGTGCCGATAGATTTAAAATCAGAGCTTACGCCACTTCGTTCAATTTCAAAATGATCGTTATTCATTTCACTGCTGGTTGTCCAGTTCAGTTGCGAATATTTATTATTAATATTCTTCGCAGTGAAGTTTATAATATTAACAGGCAAAGTAGTGTGGTTAACAACAGAAACATTATCGAAAACAGCAGTACCTAATTGTGTATTATCATGTGTCGTATAAGCCAATCCAACATAAGAGTTAGAACCCAATGCAACAGTTAATGAATCAACAGCAGTCCAGCTTGAGCCATCAGCAGAAATATAACCGACATATTTATTTCCTTTGCTTAGCACTCTTACCCAATACGGTGCTACAGGGCCACTACTGCTCGTGTTGAGGCTGCCTCCGTTTTGTATAGTCCTGTTTTGAAAAGCAGCGCCATTGCCCGGAGTGATAGCCATGAAAGCATGTTGCCCACCCGCATCCAGGTTCGAGCGGAACATCACTCCTGCTTTCGCCCAGGCATTTGTGTTTTGCACAGATACAACTCTTGCAATAATTTCCACATTAGTTCCAGTGACCGGCTGATACACATAATGAAATGCATCAACCGTGCCCCAGATATCATCACCTGAAGCCGTTGTAGTATAAGTGCCATTATTATAACAAACATCTCCTGCATAAACGACATAGCCTATGTCCGCACTTTGCCATGGTGCGGGCAAAGCATTTGGACATGCAGAAGCAGATGGTGGATTCAGCCCATAAACATTCAGCATGTTTGAAAATGTAGCCATATACACCTTGCCATTTGCAATGGTTGGCACCACAAATTTTGCAAAGCGCCCGATTGAATCGCGCAGACCGCTCATATTGCTGTTCCACAATTCATGCGTCACATCGGTCGCATCAAAAGCCTGTAAAATTCCCGGAACAGTAGCATGATTCGCATCACCATTTATAGGATGTGATGTCCATAAAATGCCTGTGCCTTGCTGAGTCCCATTCGAAGAAACAGACAACATTGCTCCGGGCATTCCCGAAGGCAATTGTGTTTTGCCAATAATCTGATTCAATGTATCAAAAAGTAACGCAGGCCTTTTAAAAGGAAATTGCTTTAGCAATCCTTCTTCACCCCAAACGTACACAAATTCGTTGCCGTTGTTATCCTGATAATAAACCGGCGACCCATGAACGTGCTTATCGTTGTTTGTAGAAGTTGCATTTACGTTCAACACTTCGAGCACATTTGAATTGTCTGTCGTAGTGCCGCCCATGTGCGTGTTATCAATCAAATACAAATAACTTTCTTTGCTGCCGGATAAAGACAGATTTGTGTTTGGAATAAGCATTACCCCATCCACCCCGTAATCGAGGTCATAATTATTCAGGTATGCATAATCGTTAGGTGTGAAAAAATCAGCTATTTTCAAAGTGCCTGATGAACTTGACAGCTTCAACAAGCTTTCTGCTCTGTTAGCTGTGTCATTAGCATTTCCGGTACTACCGGTTGTGCCGTTTCCTGTTGTGACATAAATATTTCCATCATCGTCAACAGCAGGTGCTTGCCCGCTCATCCAGATACCCGCTAATCCTCCGTTTTTAGAATCGTTGTAAACATATTTTTGAGTCAGCGTAGAAGCGTCATACCCGATCACCCAACCATGATATGGGCCCCAGTCACAATGTGAAGACCATGCTATATAGATTACGCCATTGTACAATAATAATCCAGGACGCTGATTCTGCTTCTGCTGGCTGAATGTTATAACTCCTCCACTGCTGCCGTCACCTGTACCGGGATATGTAGCTGTGATGTAAACAGGGCTGTTGGGTTTTTCCGCACCGGTAGCAATATCAAGTGCGTGCAGGTATTGAACGTATGTGGTTCCTGTGTTGCTTACACTTCTTGCAACTACGTACATTGTGTTGGCGGTGCTGTCAATCACCGGAGTTCCTACAATACCCATATTGCCACTAAAATCCTGATAATTTCCCCCACATGCACCTGTCATATCTGTATTCTTAATTGGACGATAAGTTGAAGGGGAGTAAGTAAGGTTCACTTGCCAATATGCAGTTGATGCGCTTGCATCATCTGCATCGAATGCATAAACAGAATTATTTACTGTCGTGACGATAACAATATTATGCGTTCCACCACCAATGCTCACGTTACTCATGATTAAAGGCTGAGTATAAATCTGGTCATCTACCTGGCGTGAAAATATCTTCCCAAAATTTCCGCCACTAACATTGGCTTGTGTCAGCTGCGTTTCATTGCTATTCCAGCCAGTTCTTTTCAAATTATTATGCTGCATTAACACATTTATTTGCGCCGTGGACCGTGCGTTGATAAAAACCAATAATGCAAAAGTGAAAATCCGCTTTAGTTTTGGTGAGAAGAAAATGGTAAGGGGCAAAGCAAAAGTTTGCTTTTGGTAAAAAGTTTTCATACAACAAGATAATAAATCGGATAAAAAGAAAAAAGCTCCCTTGAGAGCTTTTTAGATAAATACTTGCGGCTTTATCAAAACAAGAGAATGATGAGCTGATTTTATCTGTTCACAAAAATCTTTTTCGCCTGCATATCTCCATTGGCATTGATCACTTTCACAAAGTAAGCGCCATTTGTTATTGACAGTGGCAAATTGACTGTGATAAGGTTATTTCCTGAAGAAGCAGATTCCTGCTGAAACAAAAGTCCGCCGTCTTCATTTGTAACTTGTATGATGAGTTTGCTATTGTTGGAGAAATTACTGTTATTACGGATATACAATTGTCCATGGGATGGGTTCGGGGAAATATCAATGAGTTTCAGATTAAATTTAGTGACAGCAATAGTGGAATATTGAACATTTCCATTGATATCAACTTGCTTCAGGCGATAATAGTTGGCGCCATCCAATGGGTTATTATCATTGAAAGCATATTGTTGTGCCTCTGTTGAATTTCCAAGTGATTTCACAGAACCAATGGTTACGAAATTTGAGTTTGATCCACTTCTTTCTATATCAAAGTGATCATTATTAATTTCAGTGGTTGTTGCCCATTTCAACAAAGCATAAGTGTTATTAATGTTGCGTGCATTGAAATTGGTAAGAGACACGGGCAAAGGTGATAGATCATTAAGCGATACTTTGTCAACCAATGCAGTTCCCAATACTGAATTGTTATGAGTTGTATACGCAATGCCAACATAAGGCTTAGCTCCGAGCGCTAATACAACGCTGTCAATAAAAGTCCATGTTGAACCGTCTGTTGAAGCATATCCTATATATTTATTTCCACTGGCAACAATCTTTAACCAGGATGGCGCCATAAAGTTGGGATTGTCACCGCTGGTAGTGCTGTAATTATTTTGACCCATGCGCATCTGAAAAGCTGAACCATAATCATGCTCAATCGTCATAAAAACGTGTGGTGATCCCGGATCTAAATTAGCTCGTACCATAACTCCGACTTTTGCATTCGGGCTGGTGTTCTGAGCAGAATCTGCTCTGGCAATAATTTCAAAATTGCTGCTCGCCGCAGTTTGGTAAACATAGTGAAATGCATCTACTGTGTTCCAGATATCATCTCCTGATGCGGTAATGGTAAATGCACCTGTATCATAACAAACACTGCCTGCATAAGCAACATAACCAATATCCGCACTTTGCCATGGGCTAGGTAAAGGGTTAGGGCAAGAAGATGTTGATGCAGAATTAAGCCCATAAACAATCAGCTTATTTGAAAAGGTAGCCATATACACTTTTCCATTGGCAATCGTAGGCACCACAAATTTTGCAAATCTGCCGATCGAATCACGCTGTGCATTCATATTGCTATTCCACAATTCATTAGTGACATTAGTCGCGTCAAAAGCCTGCAGAATGCCAGGAACGACATTGTGATTGGCATCTCCACTTAAAGGATGAGATGCCCATAAAATACCCGAGCCTTGTTGAAGCCCATTTGATGAGGCAGATAGCATAGCGCCAGGCATACCAGCAGGCAACTGCGTATTACCAACAATTTTGTTTAGGGTATCAAAAAGCATAGTTCCTCTATTGAATGGAAATTGCTTAAGCAATCCATTTTCTGCCCACGCATATACGTACTCGTTACTATTATTATCCTGAAAATACACTGGAGAACCATGAATATGTTTCTCACCAAGAAATCCTGCATTTACATTCAATTGCTGCAGCACGTTTGAGTTATCTGTTGTAGTGCCACCCATAGCATTATTATTAATTAAATAGAGGTAGCTTTCTTTACTTCCTGATAAAGAAAGATTTGTATTTGGAATAATTATGGCTCCATCAACACCATAATCAAGGTCATTATCATTTAATGAAGCAAAATCGCTTGGGGTAAAAAAATCAGCTACCTTCAAAGCTCCGGATGAAGTTGATAATTTTAGCAAGCTCGATGCCCTGTTGGCAGTATCGTTGGCGTTGCCTGTACTGCCGGTTGTTCCGTTACCCGTGGAGACATAAATGTATCCGTTATCATCAACAGCAGGAGCCTGCCCGCTCATCCATATACCGCCTAATCCTCCATTTCTGGTATCATTATAAACATATTTCTGAGCAAGTGTTGAAGCATCATAACCAATTATCCACCCATGGTAAGGGCTTAAATCGCAATGTGATGCCCAAGCTATATAAACAACTCCATTATATAGGAGCAAACCCGGCCGCTGGTTTTGTTGTCTTTCATGAAAGGGAATATTTGTACCGTCACTGCCATCGCCTGTACCGGGAACAGTTGCAGTTATATAAACCGGGCTATTAGGCCTTTCTGTTCCATCTAAAATATTAATAGCATGAAGATATTGCACAAAAGTAGTGGCAGTATTATCCGTGCTTCGTGCAACCACATAAAGGGTATTCGTCGTGTTGTCAATAACAGGCGTTCCAACAATGCCGAATTTGCCACTAAAATCCTGATAGTTCCCTGCGCAAGCATCAGGATAGTCAGAAGCCTGAGGAGCCCTGTAACCCGAATAAGTCAGATTGGCTTGCCAATAAGGTGCACTAGTTGCGGAGTCATCTGCATCAAAAGCATACAATGAATTGTTCACCGTTGCAACGATAACAATATTGTGAGTGCCGCCACCAATACTTACCCCACTTACAACCAATGGCTGAGCATATATCTGGTCATCCACAGCCCTCGTAAATACTTTCCCGAAATTGCCGCCACTCACACTTGCTTGTGTAAGCTGTGTTTCCTGGTCATTCCAGCCAGTGCGCTTCAGGTTATTGTGCTGTGTAAGCACACTCACCTGAGCAAATAAATGATTAGTAAAAAAAAGGAGGAGAAAAAAAGCTACAAAGTAGCATTTCTTGAAAAATAAATAAGATAAGCCCTTGTTTGTTGACTTAGTGTACAGAAATATCATGCGTGCAAATTTATTAATTCACTTTGCTAAAAAAGCAATACAAAAAAAATTTACTCAGAAACCATTAAAGGGCAAAGGGTGAAAATCAAAAAAATCTACAGGCAAGAATCTTACAATCAGGGAAGGGGCTTTCGGTATGCAATTTTACAATTATATGCGCTTATTTTCAAATTTTTCTTAAGAATTTGTAATTATAAATGAGTTTGATGCAGGCTTTAATAACTCCGATTAAGTTCGCCACGGCAGATTATAATAAAAAAGCCCTCACTATGGAGGGCTTGACATATTTTAAAATTATTAATCACATCATCCAGCTGGAATACTATTTCACTTCCTCAAATTCTGCATCAGTCACATTTTCAGAACCACTGCCGGAATTCGGTTGCGCATTGCCGTGAGCTTCAGCCCCGGGTTGTGGGCCTGCCCCTTGAGCATCTTTATACATGTCAGCACTTGCCGCAGTCCATGCGTTGTTCATTTCCGCAACGGCTGTGTCGATAGCTGCTACATCCTGGCTTTTGTGCGCCTCTTTCAATTTGCTCAGTGCACTTTCAATCGGCGCTTTTTTATCAGCAGGAATTTTATCGCTGAATTCTTTCAGTTGTTTTTCCGTCTGGAAAATCAAACTGTCAGCCTGATTCACTTTGTCCACTTTTTCACGGGCAGCCTTATCCGTAGATTCATTTGCTCTTGCTTCTGCCTTCATTTTTTCCACTTCTTCTTTGCTCAAGCCGCTGCCTGCTTCAATTCTGATTTTTTGTTCTTTGCCAGTGCCTTTGTCTTTTGCTGTAACATGCAGAATTCCGTTCGCATCGATATCAAATATTACTTCAATCTGCGGAACGCCACGCGGAGCCGGCGGAATACCATCAAGGTTGAACATTCCCAAGCTCTTGTTCTGATTTGACATCGGGCGCTCACCTTGCAGCACATGAATCTGTACGCCGGGCTGATTATCACTCGCTGTTGAGAATGTTTCAGATTTCTTGGTAGGAATAGTCGTGTTGCTGTCAATCAATCTTGTCATCACGCCACCCATGGTTTCGATACCGAGAGAAAGCGGAGTTACATCGAGCAATAATACATCTTTTACTTCTCCTGTTAATACCGCACCTTGTATGCCTGCACCAATAGCAACTACTTCATCAGGGTTCACTCCTTTATTTGGTTTCTTGCCAAAAAATTTCTCTACTATTTCCTGCACTTTTGGAATACGTGTGCTTCCTCCTACTAATATCACTTCATCAATTTCTGAAGCAGATAAACCTGCATCTTTCAATGCCTGTTCGCAAGGCTTCAAACATCTTTCAAATAAAGCATCTGCAAGTTGTTCAAATTTTGCACGCGTTAATTTCTTCACTAAGTGCTTAGGCACTCCATCAACTGCTGTGATATAAGGAAGATTGATTTCTGTTTCGCTGGAAGAGGATAATTCGATTTTTGCTTTTTCAGCAGCTTCTTTCAAGCGCTGTAAAGCCATTGGGTCTTTGCGCAAATCAATGTTCTCATCTTTCTTGAATTCTTCTGCAAGCCAATCCATAATCAGCTTGTCAAAATCATCACCACCAAGATGCGTGTCACCATTGGTTGATTTCACTTCAAAAACGCCATCGCCTAATTCAAGAACGGAAATATCAAAAGTTCCGCCACCCAAATCGAACACCGCAATCTTTTCGTCTTTATGTTTTTTATCAAGACCATAAGCCAATGCCGCAGCAGTTGGCTCGTTCACAATCCTGCGAACATTTAAGCCTGCGATTTCACCTGCTTCTTTGGTTGCCTGACGCTGCGCGTCGTTGAAATATGCCGGAACTGTGATAACAGCTTCCGTTACCTCCTGACCCAGATAATCTTCAGCCGTTTTCTTCATTTTCTGAAGAATCATGGCAGAGATTTCCTGCGGCGTATATTGCCTGCCGTCAATGTCAATACGGCAAGTATTATTGTCACCTTTCACTACATTATAGCTCCAGTGGCTGATTTCATTTGTCACTTCATCAAATCTGCGCCCCATAAAGCGCTTTACTGACATGATAGTGTTTCTCGGGTTGGTGATAGCCTGGCGTTTTGCCGGATCGCCAACTTTGCGCTCGCCGTTCTTGAGGAAAGCAACTACAGACGGGGTTGTGCGCCTGCCTTCATCATTTGCAATCACTACCGGCTCGTTTCCTTCCATCACGGATACGCAACTGTTCGTTGTTCCAAGGTCAATTCCTATTATTTTTCCCATTTTAATTGAATTTAATGTTCTCTTTTAGTTGTCAATGATTATGCCATTAGGCGCAAAGTGAAAAAATGGCAGAGACCCTTTTCTTGAGTTATTTATGAAGGTATAACTACCGATAATTTATAGTTCACATACTCCTGCACATTCAGTATGCTCACGCTTGTTTAGTAATGCTCACAGGAATATTTTTACATCATCATTTGAGACTGACAAAAGACGGCGCCAAAACTTGAATCTTTCTCTTTAAGGCTTACCCCCCTACTTAATCATCTCTGAACCATTTTATCTGAGGTTTATGAACGAACCCTGAAAAATTCAGACAGAACAATTCTGCAAAAAACTGAACCTGTACTCTATGATTAATTCTTTATTAAATAACAATTTTCTGAATAAGAAATTCCATTGCAAAAACTCCTTATCGTGTTGGGCTCTTTGCGTAGAATAAATTCAACAATCAATATTTTAAACCACAAAAAATATGGACAATAATCTTTCTAATTACATCAACACCATACAGACATTGGAATATGTGCTTTCGGTATTTCTATTCTTCCTGATTGTCTTTGCATACTTCCTTTTGCTAAGAGACCAGGAAAAAATCAGGTAAAAACTTATTAGACTGACCGATAAAGCCTGGATGGTTACTGAACCCTTTTCATCTTCACCTTGCGTAGGGCTAATTTACGGCTATCGTTATTCTACGATAGCCGTTTTGTGCCTATTTTTTCGGAAACTGGTACAATAATTGAAACAATTAAGTGTTATCCGTAAAGCAACTTATTATCTTACCTGAAAAACTCTTGTTATGCCAACTAATCCACAAAATTTAGCACAGCTACACACTGTCAATAAGTTGAACCAACTGCTTCACGCAGTTCAGGAAGCAAAGAAAAAATTCGAAACATTCGCATCAGGCATTAAGAACACACAGCTCCATCAGGCAATCATCAGTCTCGCAGTTGAGAACAACCAATACGCAACAGAATTAAGCTCGCTCATCCGTAGCCTTGGGGGTGAAACAGAATCAAAAGAACCAGGCACTCCAAAAAAATCAAGAATCAAAATAATGGAAGAAAACGTGCTTGATGCCTGTGAAAAAAGTGAAAAACTGTTGGTGAAAATGTATAAAGAAGTTCTGGATGAATCTTATATCTACGACAGCCTGAAGAAAATGATTGGCTATCAGTTGAACGGAGTTACCTGCGCATTTCAAAAGCTCAAATTATTGAACGGGCTTCAAAAATAATCGACACACTGTTTTATATTTTAAAAGCGGCTGATTGCCGCTTTTTTATTTTACGCACATTACTATTTTGTTATTACAGTTTTTGCTGAATGGCAATCAAATTTTCATTGGGAGAAAATAATATTGACTAACTTTCAAAAAAATCCAACATGAAAAAGATATTCTTTCCGCTATTGGCTTTTGCATTTCTTTCTTCTTATTCACAAGATAAAACTGCTCCTACTTTAAAATCCATTTTGCTCGACCAATTAAAAACGACCCATAATAAACAAGAATGGTTTGTGCCGGCAATCCCAGCTCTCGATGGGCTAACACCAGAACAAGCAATGTGGAGACAGGACACTTCCAATCATTCCATCGGGCAGTTGGTGAACCATTTGATTTTTTGGGATGATGAAGAACTTGCAAAATTTAACGGCGAAAAACCTGTTCCTTTCAATGGCAATAATGATGAGACTTTTGCGACTTTTGATAAAAGTAGTTGGGCTGCCACCGTTAAGAAATTAGATGAAGTTTTGACGAAATGGGAACAATCTATTGAGAAAGCAGATGAGGCAAAGCTCCAAAAATGGTATGGTATTATTGCTCATATCAGCACGCACAATGCTTACCATATTGGGCAAATACTTTATATCCGCAAACTACAAGGCTCCTGGAATCCGGCAAAAGGCGTGAAATAAAAGAACACAACGAAGTTTTAAAAATATCCCAATTAATTGATTATAAAATAATTGAGATGATTTTCTTATTATAATTTTTAAATTATTGCTTCGGCTATTGCATAATCCAAAAACGCTTTATACTTTTATACTCAGTTTATATCTCCCATACCTACCCTGAATTACCACCCTTAAAGTTTTTGTTGATACGTACTCCATATTCACACTGAATTACCCCAACTTAAGATTTCCTATTTATCGCTTATAACTCCATACCTACCCTGAAATCCCACCTGAAGATTTGACAACGTGCCCATATTCATTTGAAATCCCACAGTTTCTTTAGTTCAATTTTATAAACATATTAACTCCATTTTTCCGCTGAATGCCAACGGCTTATAGCCGGATTTGTACACCATTTATAACAAAAAGAAATTAAGATGAAAAAGTTTTACCTCTTAATTATGGTTTTAGCTGGCTTTTCGGTGGAAAAATTAATCGCCCAAACAGCTTCCATAACAAACCCCAACTCCTCAGCTTCTATTGCAAGCGGAGGGAATGTTTCTTTCACCGGATCAAGAAGTAGCGGCTACAGCGGATCTGGCAGCTATACTTATTCATGGGCTTCGTCCCCATCATCGGGAGTTTCATTTAGCCCGTCAAGCAGCTCAACCAGCTCAAGCAGCTCTTCGACTTCAGGCACATTCACTAATCCCGGGTCTTATTCCGTAACTGTTACGGTAAATAGAGGAAGCTCTTCCGCAACATCATCAGCAACGATGGTTTATGTGAACCCGGCTTCGTCAATAACCGCAAGTGCGAGCCCTTCATCGATAACATTACCGACATCTTCAGTAACATTGAACAGTTCTTTCATTGCGAACGGGAATACGATAGCAAATTATGCATGGACTGAGTCATCTTCTGACCCCGTTCCGGCTACTATTGCATCTCCAAATGCCTCTTCAACCAATGTCAGTTTCACAGTGGCAGGAACTTATACTTTTACAGTGACTGCAGGCTATATGTGCCAATATGGATCAGCTACCAATAATGTATCAGCTAATGTAGTTGTAACTGTTAATTCTGGTTCTACAACCACATACCCAACCAATTTATTCGCACTTTCTTCATCAGGAACAGCATTCACAGGTTTTGCGATTGGAACTGATTCTGCTCATAGCGGAATGGTGATTAATGGGATGAATAGCCTTAGCAGTATTAGCGCAGCAACTACTTCTGCAGCACTGGGTGAGGACATTGCAGGTTATTTCTATTTTATGCCTAATGTTACTAACACCGGAAACGTAACTCTTTATGCGATGAAACATGACGGCTCCAGTCAGACAAGCGTTGCAACTATAGATATTAATGGCAGTAACGACAATTCTAATCTGGGGTTTGTGAGACTTGGAATAGACCCTTCAGGATATGGCTGGATTTTGGCAAGTAACAATAGCAGCACGCTTTATTTGGCAAGATTTGTTGCGGCTCAACTTAATTCAACTGCTATTACTGTAATAAATAGCAACGTTGGAGTACAAGGCGGTGGTTCTGCAGCCACATTTGGAAGTGGTGACCTTGCCTTTGATAAAAGAGGGATTATGTATGCTTTAGCAAATGATGCTAATAACAATACATACATATACACTATGGATCCATCTTTAAACATAAATTATGTTACAAGAAAATGGACGTTAGTTGACCCTAATGGCAACAACTTTACCGGAAGCGTAAATGGCTGTGCATTCGATTCCGCAGGTTCTATGTACATCTCAACTTCTAATGGTTTGTATTTTATTGATGCGACTACTATTAATACTGCAGGCGCAGGAACAGTAAAAACAAGGCTTGCATATAATGGTTCAGGATTTACTGATTTGGCAACAAACATTTTCCCTCCGAAAACAACATTGCCTATTACTTTGGCTTCATTCAGTGTGACAAAACAAGGCAACAATGCCCTGGTTCAGTGGAGCACTGAAACAGAAGTCAACAGCAATTATGTTGATGTTGAAAGAAGCACAAACGCAACAGATTTTGAAAAAGTTGGCAGTGTTTCCGCAAGTGGAAATACAAACACTTTGCAAAATTATCAGTTCACAGATCCTCTTAACGGCTTGTCCGGAGTTGTATATTACAGGTTGAAAGAAGTAGATATTGATGGCAACATCAACTATAGCAAAATAGTAGCTCTTCGCTTGGATGGATCTTCCATGTCTGCAAACTTCTCGGTCTATCCCAATCCCTTTGCCTCAGGCATCAAAGTGACGGTAACAAATGATAAAAATGAAGATGCGACTATTCACCTGTTTAATATTAGCGGACAAAAAATAATGAGCATACCAGTAACTTTACAGCAAGGTCAAAATATATTACCATTGAGCAATCTCACAAATCTGCAATCTGGTGTTTATATCCTGCAACTTGTTACAAACAGCAGCACTGTATCTCAAAAAATTATTAAGCATTAATAGAATATTTGACCAAATGAAAAAACCTCTTTGCTTGTGCAAAGAGGTTTTTTCATTTTATATTCTTATTCTTTGAGTAAAAGAAATATTGATTTAGCAGAGCGCAAGCTGTATCAAATATTAATAATTAAACGTGAAAGAAACTTACTTTTCAACTGATTCAACTATGCTTTCGCTTCCTCTGCTTTAAAAGTAAAATTCTTCTGAGTGAGATAGCTAAAAGAAACAACGATAATTGTGGTAAAAATTTTTGCCACAGTAGGATATAAATGCAATTTCTCAACGAAGAATTTAATAAATACATAATTGAGCAAAATGCAAACAACTACCAGCAAAAAATATCTGAATAATTGAACCCTGCGATGCAAAGTTGATTGCGTGAATACAATATTTTTCATCAATAGAAAGCCGACAGGAAAGCTCACACAAAAAGCTGTTATGAAGGCAGCAATATATGGCTCAAAAGCAATAAACCCGAGGTCAAGTATCCTCTTTTGAAAAATAAAATTGTAACTGATAAAGAAGACGAAAATATCCAGCAGCGTATTAGCACCTCCGCAAGCCGCATAACGAAATGTCTGAAGAGGCATCAGTTTTCTGAAAGGCGGATAAAAGAAATCAATAAAATTCGTAATAAGGTTTTTCGGCATCCTGTTTTAACGTTAATCGCGCAAAAATAGTACAAATTCATGGTTTGCTTAGTTAAAGAGCTATTAACAATCACTTCTTTAAGGCTTAAATAATGAAGTATGTGTGCTGGTTCTCAATTCCAGTTATTCCAAGCTGGTCTATTAATATTATTTTTGCAGCCAATTTTCAAATTAATGGATATTACTTACGAGATTAGAAAATCAGTTCAACAGACACTCGAAGAACATTATCAATTTCAGATAGATGGAAAGAGCATTCTTGTAAATGAAACCAAACCTGAATTTGAGGGCGATTATACTGTGGTTCTTTTTTCCTTTGTAAAGAGCCTAAAAAAATCTCCTGAAGTTTTGGGGAATGAGTTAGGCAAGTTATTAGTTGAAAAGCAACCATTATTGTTTTCAAATTTTAATGTCATCAAGGGATTTCTCAACTTAACTATCTCCGAGGATTATTGGGGTTCGTTTCTTCAACAAAATTTTTCTGATATCAATTTTGGCAAGAAAGTAAATAACGGTCAGAAAGTAATGGTAGAATATTCTTCACCGAATACAAATAAGCCATTGCATTTAGGCCATCTCCGCAATAATTTTCTTGGATGGAGCATTTCAGAAATTTATAAAGCCAACGGTTTCGAAACAGTAAAGACCTGCATTGCAAATGATCGTGGTATCCATATCTGCAAAAGCATGATCGCATGGCAGCTTTATGCCAATGGGGCAACGCCGGAAAGCACCAACACAAAAGGTGATCATTTTGTGGGCGATTATTATGTGAAGTTCAATGATGAATACAAAAAACAAGTTGAAGAATTAGTTGAGAATAGAGTGAATAAAGATGAGGCGGAAAAAGAAGCGCCATTAATGAAAGCCGCACAACAAATGTTGATTGATTGGGAAGCAGGAAAACCTGATATAATAGAGCTATGGAAGAAAATGAACGGCTGGGTGTATAGTGGCTTTGATGAAACCTATAAAAGGATTGGAAGCGATTTTGATAAAATATATTATGAGAGTAATACTTATTTGCTCGGGAAAAAATTAGTGCAGTTTGGTCTTGAAAAAGAAGTCTTCTACAAAAAAGAAGATGGCAGCGTTTGGATTAACCTGACCGCAGATGGTCTTGATGAAAAAATTGTTCAGAGGAAAGATGGGACAGCAGTTTATATTACCCAGGATATTGGCTTAGCTGTAAATAAATACGAAGAATATAAATGCGATCAAAGTATTTATGTAGTAGGCGATGAACAGAATTATCATTTCAAAGTACTGAAACTGATTTGCGAGAAATTAAAAATTCCTTCTGCAGAAAATATTTTTCACCTGAGTTACGGAATGGTTGAGCTTCCGTCGGGAAGGATGAAAACAAGAGAAGGAAATGTCGTAGATGCAGATGACATTGTTGATGAAATGGTGAAAGAAGCAGAAAAGAAAACAAAAGAACAAGGCAAGACAGAAGGGTTTTCTGATGATGAATTAAAAAATTTATATGACATCATCGGGCTTGGCGGGTTAAAATTTTTTCTGCTCCGCGTGGATCCTAAAAAAAGAATGATTTTTAATGCGGAAGAATCCATCGACTTACATGGATTCACTGCAACTTTTATTCAATATGCACACGCCAGGATAAAATCGATTTTAAGAAAAGAACAAGAATCAAGTTTAAAGAAACAAGAATCAAGAGACAAGGAACAACAGACAAGAAGTTTACTTATCCTTGAAAAAAAACTCATAGTCGATCTTGAAAAGTATCCTTCGATAATAGAACAGGCTTGCTATGAAATGAATCCATCGGTGATTGCAGGTTATGCATTTAATCTTGCAAAAAATTTCAACTCTTTTTATGCGGAACATTCTATTGCAAAAGCAGAAACTCAGGAAAAAAGAGAATTACGCTTACAAATATCGCAGCTAACAGCAAACGTTTTGAAAACTGCAATGGCGTTACTCGGGATTAGAGTTCCGGAAAGAATGTGAGGAAAATTTCGGATTGCGGATTTGATATTTACGGATTGTTTCAATTCAGATTGATAATAAATAAAACGCGCATTGTAGTTAACACGATGCGCGCTTTATAGCGATTTTTATTTATAAAGTAAGCAATAAAAGGAAATCCACGATGATAAAATTCACAATCCGAAATTTTTCTAAAGTCCCATTCCGCTTTTTTCCTGTTTGAGATTCTTGAGAGAAGGATCCATTGCAATAGCTTTATCGCAGAGCAATCTTCCCTTGTCAGTATCACCTTTCTTTTGGTAAGCCATGCCAATCATGTAAAGTGCTTTTGAATTTTCTTTATCATAGTACAAGATTTTGTCCCAGTAATCAATGGCATCCTGATATTTTTTCATGTGGTAATAAGCATCAGCAACGCCATATAATAAAATCGGGTCTGCGGGTTTTTTATCAAGTACTTTCAGCATCAGATCAATCGCATTCTGCCCCTGTCCCATTGCAATATATGAATCTGCAAGGTTCTCATAATAATCGTTATCTATTTTATAACCCTTATCAGCAGCCAGCAAATAATACTGGATGGCCATTTTATCATTCGGGATTGTTGCAAGCACTAAAGCAAATTCATACATCCACTGGCTCTTGGTGGAATCGAGCGCAATTGCTCTTTGAAAAAATGGAACTGCAGCTTTGTAGTTATCCATATCGACAAAATTTCTTGCCATTAAATATGGTATTTCAGCATTTGTAGAATCTTCTTTTGCAGCAGCCTGAAAATATTTGAAAGCCTGTCCTAAATCTTCCTGCTGGTAATAGCTTTTAGCAATGTTATAGTTCCAGTTTTTTCCTGCATGAACCTGCTGAGCCCTTTGCGCATACGCAATAGCCTGCTTCCATTGATGTGTCCAAAAAGAAAGATTAGCAAGATTTACAATCGCAGTGGTATCATCTTTTTGCAATGAAAGGACTTTTGTGAATGCAATCTCTGCATTGCCATACTTCCTGAGTTCAAGCGAAACGAGACCGAGTTCTCTTTCTGCATCCACATTATTTGAATCGTATTGAACTGATTTTTGAAGATAGTTGAATGAAACCATCCATCGACGAGCATCTTTTTCAAGAACGCCTTTTTTGTAATAAGCTACAGAACTATCTTTTGATTGAGAATGGGCACACTGAAGCAATAAAATGGTGGAGAGGAAAAGCAAGACGGCGTTTTTCATGATATCAGGGATTTCGGATTGATAAAATTAACGTAAAGCAAACTCTTTTGCAAGTTTGTTACCAAAAATTCATAAAATCTTTATAATAAAATTTCCCCTATTTGAGCACCACAGCACCTAACGGTGGAAGATGCAGATTTATTTCGTACACTTTCTCCTTTTTATCCACTAACACAGTGCTTATTTCAGTGTTTGAAAAATTCCCGGTGCCCCAATATTTTTGCTCATCGCTATTGAATATTTCCTTCCATGCAGCTTTGCCATAAGTATAAACTTTCCAGTTCATCCGCGCCTCTGGTGTCATGTTCAAAATAATAAGCACATCATCTTTCGGCTTCTTCCCTTTTCTTCTATAAACCATTACGCTTTCTTGACGATGGTTAAGGTCAATCCATTCAAATCCGTAAATAGTAAACTGGTTTTCATAAAGAGCTGGCTCATTTCTCAATAATTGATTCAGATCGGCAACACAATTCCTTAGCAAACGGTGCGCATCATAATGAAGTAAATTCCATTGCAGCTCAGTTTTGTAGTTCCATTCATCTGTGGCGCCAAACTCATCCCCCATGAACAATAATTTTCCTCCAGGGTGAGTGAACATATAAGTATACATCAATCTGAGGTTTGCCATCTTTCGCCATTCGTCGCCGGGCATTTTGAAAAGCATGGGTGATTTGCCGTGAACCACTTCATCATGACTTAGCGGAAGCATGAAATTTTCATCGTAATAATACATCATGCTGAAAGAAAATTTATCCTGGTGAAACTGGCGATGAATGGGATCAAGCTTAAAGAAATCAAGCGTGTCATGCATCCAGCCCATCATCCATTTCATGCCAAAACCAAGGCCGCCTGCAAAAGTAGGCTTGCTCACGCCTGGCCAATCCGTTGCTTCTTCTGCAATCGTTTGTATATCCGGAAAATCCCTGAACAAAGTTTCATTCAGATCTTTAATAAAAGCAATTGCTTCAAGGTTGCCATCACCTCCATATTCATTCGGCTCCCACTGGCCTTTTTTTCTTGAATAATTTAATTTGAGCATTGAGCTTACTGCGTCCACACGAATGCCATCGCTATGAAATTTATCCATCCAAAAACGAGCGCTGCTGATCAGAAAAGATTTTACTTCCCCTCTCTTGTAATTAAAAATATAACTGTTCCAGTCAGGATGAAAGCCTTTTCTCATGTCCGCATACTCATAAGTGTTAGTCCCGTCGAACATATAAAGCCCATGCGCATCATAGGGAAAATGAGAAGGCACCCAATCAAGGATAACACCAATGCCTGCCTGATGAAATGCATCTACCATTGCCATGTATTGCTGTGGATCGCCGTAACGGGAAGTTGGCGCAAAATATCCGGTGCCCTGATATCCCCAGCTTCCATCAAATGGATGTTCCATGATGGGCATCAGCTCCACATGCGTGAAACCCATTTCTTTCACATAAGGAACTAAATTTTCACGGAAAAAATCATAACTGTTGTATGTTTCTTCATCATTTTTATCAGGGCGCATCCAGCTTGCAAGATGAACTTCATAAACGCTCCACGGCGCTTCCAGAGAATTATGCTTTTTTCTTTTCTTCATCCATTCTTCATCATTCCATTCATACGAAAGCTCCCAGGTAATGGAAGCAGTGAGCGGCCTTTTCTCCCAGAAATTTGCATAAGGATCGCCCTTATCCAGCTTTGCTCCTTTGAAACCATGAATATGGTATTTATAAATTTCGCCTTTGCCAAGATTCGGGATGAAGCCTTCCCAAATACCAGATTTATCCAGCCTTACAAACAAAGGATGTGAATCATTATTCCAGTCATTGAAATTTCCTTTCACAGAAACGTAAGTCGCATTTGGTGCCCACACGGCAAAATAATATCCTTGAACACCAAGCACTTCACGTTGGTGAGCCCCGAATAAATTATATACGCTGTAGTGTGTGCCATTCTGGAAATTGCTGATGTCTTCATCAGAAAATAAAGAATAATTCCAAACTGCTTTGGTGGAATCTACAAAATGAATATCCTCATAACGCTGATGATTGTCCGTAGGCTTTTTTTTTGTTTTGATAGTTGTGCTTTCTTTCTGAACAGGCTCTTCTTTTTTTTCTTTGACCTTTTTTATGGATTTTTTCTTTTCGTCGCTCATATAGAATGGCTTTAAGCAGTCGTTAAGAATAAAACTGTTTAACGTAAAATTAAGAGTTCAGGAGCGCATATCAGTTATTTTTTAATTGATATTTGAAACAAGATATTCGCTTTTTACTGACAGGTATCATTAACTGTTGACCTTAACCTTAAAATACTACATGAAAAAACTAACTGCCCTCATCCTTCTTACTATTGCTATTTCAAAAACAGGATTTTCGCAATCAGCTTCCATTTCCGGATCAATCATTGACTCTTCCGAAAAAAAAAATCTGACAAATAGTGCTGTACTTATTCTCCGCAAATCCGATTCTGTTCTCACAGGTTTCACTCGAACTGATAAGCAGGGAAATTTTTCGTTGAAGAATTTGCCATCAGGAAAATTTATTATTCTCATTACGTATCCAAAATATGCAGATTATATAGACACCATTGCTATTGCCGACAGTTCGGAAATAAAACTTGGCAATATATCATTGACACAAAAAGCACAATTATTAAAAGAAGTGGTTATCCGACAGCAGATAGCCTCCATAAAAATAAAAGGAGATACAACCGAATACAAAGCAGATAGTTTTCGTGTGCAACCCAACGCGACTGTTGAAGATCTATTAAAAAAATTACCAGGGATTCAGGTTGATAAAAATGGTTCGATTACTGCACAAGGGCAGAAAGTGCAAAAAGTTTTGGTGGATGGTGAAGAATTTTTTGGCGACGATCCGACATTGGTCACGCAAAATTTACGTGCCGATATGGTTGATCGCGTTCAGGTATATGATAAAAAAAGCGATCAGTCAACTTTCACGGGAATAGATGATGGGAAAGAACAAAAGACCATCGACCTAAAATTAAAAGACGGAAAAAAGAATGGTTATTTTGGAAAGGCAAATGCAAGTGCAGGCACAAATGGGTATCATGACAATCAACTTATGTTCAATTATTTTAAGAACAAGAAAAAATTTGCAGTTTATGGAATCGTATCGAACACAGGAACATCTGGATTGAATTGGCAAGACCAAAACAACTATGGCAGCAACCCTTTTGCCGGCGCTGATTTTGATGACAATGGCGATGGCTTTTTTATCATCGGCGGTGGGGGCGATGAACTTGACTCCTGGGACGGCAGATATAACGGTCAGGGATATCCGCTTGTTCAAACCGGAGGCCTGCACTATAACGATAAATGGAATGACGACAAAGAAAATGTCAATCTCAATTATAAAATGTTGCAATTAAATGTAAATGGCGGAAGCAATACCAATTCCCAGTTTATTCTTCCTGATACTTTTTATTACAACAATTCAAAACAACTTTTCAATAACCGTATTTTAAGGAACAGGCTGAATGGGATGTATGAATTGAAGATCGATTCCACTTCTTCGATTAAAATAACAGCCGACGGCGGGACCGATCATAAAAACACCAATTCTATCGATTCTTCTGAAGCACGTGCAAGTGATAGCTCATTAGTGAACCAAGGATATAATAAAACCACGACTGTCGATGATAAGCGAACCGTTAACAGCAGCCTGCTCTACAAAAAGAAATTGAAAAAGAAAGGAAGAACATTATCGTTCAGCTTGACGGAAAATTATACGAGCAACAATTCCACCGGCTATCTATATGCGGATAATAATTTCTTTTTGGATGGGAATCTTTCTCAGTCGCAAATCACGGATCAATACAAAACAAATCATACCGAAAATCTTTTGCTCGATTCAAAACTGACATACACGGAGCCATTGAGCAAAATATCGGCGCTTACATTCAATTACGGCGTGATCGTGAACAATAGCAATTCTGCGCTGAGTTCCTTTAATAAGGATAATACCGGAAAATATTCGCAACTCGATAGTGTTTATAGCAACGATTACACCTTTAATATTTTCACTCAAAGAGGTGGTGTCAATTATAACTTTTTTGGCAAAAAATTAAAATTTAATTTCGGAACCAATGCCGGTTTCACAAACTTCAACCAAACGAATGAACAGACAGATTCTTTGGCAAAAAGAAATTTTGTCAATTGGTACCCTCAGGCATCGTTAAGATATCAGTTCAGCAATTTCAGAAGCATTTCATTGAGATATAATGGCAACACCCAACAGCCAAATATCCAACAGATCCAACCTGTTGCTACTAACAAAGATCCTTTGAATATCACGATTGGCAATCCAAATCTAAAGCCCGCATTTGCGAATAGAGTGACGCTGTATTTTAATGACTTCAAAGTGTTAAGCGATCGATCGATATGGCTTTATGCAACTTATGGCTTCCCGCAAAACAGCATAAGTAGTAGCTATTATGTTGATTCGTTTGGAAGAAGGGTGAACCAAGCCATCAACCTCAACGGCGATCGTGATTTCTCAACCAATTTGGATTATGGTTTCAAAATAAAAAAAATTGACCTGAGATTTGGCTTTAACGGTGCTTATTCATACAATAGAAATCTTAGTGTGGTCAACAACGTTTTGAATGCAACAAACAGCAATAACATGACTTTGGGATGGAGCGTGAGCAAATACAAAGAAAAAAAATACGAATTCAATTTGAGGTTCAATGCAACACATACGAGCAGCCAATCATCTGTTCAGGAAAACATTCAAACAAAATATTGGACATTCGACATCAACCCAAACTTTGACATTTTCCTTCCATTGAAATTCCAGATCCATTCCGACTGCGATTTTAATATCCGACAAAAAACGCCCGTATTCAACACCAACACCAATGTTATTTTATGGAATGGATGGATCGGAAAAAAATTTTTAAAGAACGATGCTCTCTTGATAAAAATAATAGGGAATGACCTGCTCGACCAAAACAAGGGTTTTAGTCGGTCAGTCAATAGTAACTTTATCACACAAAACACTTATAGCACTATTAGAAGATATTTTTTGTTGGGCATTACATGGAACTTTACAAAAGCAGGAACAAAAATGCCCGGTCAGGATCAATAAACCATCTATTATGAAAGACATGAAATTATTATTGACAGCAATTGTTTTATTTTTTTATACGCATGCCCATTCTCAAAATTCTATTTTTCTTTCTCATGGAAGAGTAGAGTTTGAAAGAAAAGTAAACCTCTATGCGCAGATAGACGATGATGATGATGACACATGGAAGGAGCTCGCGAAAAAAATGACCCCGAAATTCAAATCAATCTATTTCAATCTTTATTTCGATGACAATAAAACACTTTATAAACCGGGCAGAGATAATCCAGACAATAACAAACTTTGGCAAGAACCTGCAGAAGACAATATTGTTTTTACCGATCTCTCAAAAGAACAAGCTATCAGCGAGAAAAATATTTTTGATCAAAAGTTTCTTGTCCAGGATACTGCTCGTAAAATAAAATGGAAGATCACGAACGAAACAAAAAATATTGCAGGTTTTGAATGCCGAAGAGCAAATGCATTGATCATGGATTCTGTTTATATCGTTGCGTTTTATACGGATGAGATCACAACACCCGGTGGCCCTGAGTCTTTTTCCGGTTTACCGGGAATGATTCTAGGTGTTGCCATTCCTCATGAGCACATCACATGGTTTGCTACAAAAGTTTACAATGAAGATGTTTCCCAAGCTTCATTGATCGTGCCGACAAAAGGGAAAAAAGTTACTAATGCATCTATGTATCTGCAATTGAAAGACGCATTAAAAGATTGGGGCAAATGGGGCAAGCGACACATTAAAGCAGCGATGTTGTAACTAAAAGCAGCCTTTATCAAACATGCTTTTATTAATTAAACAAGTCCGCTGACAACCTGTCATTAAAAAGATTTTCTTTGCTATCTTTGCCATCCTAAATTTCGATAAAAGAATGATGGATCTGGCAATAAATAAAGCGCATGATGAAACCCGTCAGGGCGAAGCATTTGCTCCTTTTAAGCAAGAGGTAAATGAATACAAAAAGAAATTCTACATAGAAAGCTACGGATGCCAGATGAATTTTTCTGACAGCGAAATTGTTGCTGCCATCCTGAATGAAAACGGTTTTGGCGCAACGCGCAATTATGAAGAAGCTGACCTGGTTTTCCTGAATACCTGCTCCATCCGCGAAAAAGCCGAACAGACTGTACGCAGCAGGCTTCATATTTTCAGGCAACAAAAAAGAAGCCGGCCAGGGATGTTGATCGGCGTGCTTGGGTGCATGGCTGAGCGATTAAAAGAAAAATTTCTGGAGGAAGAGAAATTGGTGGATATGGTTGTTGGCCCGGATGCTTACAGAACTTTGCCTTTTCTGATTGAAGAAGCAGAGAGCGGACAAAAGGCAGTGAACGTTTTATTAAGCCGCGAAGAAACTTATGCCGATATTTCTCCGGTTAGGCTGGACAGCAATGGCGTGACTGCTTTTGTGAGCATCATGCGCGGGTGCAATAACATGTGTTCATTTTGTGTTGTCCCTTTCACAAGAGGACGAGAACGAAGCAGAGATGCGTATTCCATTATCAAAGAATGCGAGAACCTTTTCGAAAACGGTTTCAAAGAAGTGACATTGCTCGGGCAAAATGTTGATAGCTATTATTGGATTGACGAACAAAAAGATGAGACCATCACATTTGCAAAGCTGCTGGAAAAAGTAGCAAGCATTAATCCGTTGGTGCGCGTTCGCTTCTCAACTTCACACCCAAAAGATATCACTGAAGAAGTTTTGCAGACGATGAAAAAGCATGAGAATATCTGCAAATACATTCACCTTCCTGTGCAAAGTGGCTCCACAAGAATTTTGCAACTGATGAACCGCACTTATACACGCGAATGGTATATGGCAAAAATAAAACGCATTCGTGAAGTGATGCCTGAATGTGGCATCAGCTCTGATATTATTGCTGGTTTTTGCACGGAAACAGAAGAAGATCACAAGGACACTTTGAGCCTGATGGAATTTTCGAAATATGATATGAGCTATATGTTTTTCTATAGCGAGCGCCCGGGGACACTTGCAGCACGCCGATATAAAGACGATATAGATGAAGAAACAAAAAAAAGAAGACTGGCAGAAATTGTGAAATTGCAAAACCTGCTTTCACAGGAAAGCAATAAAAATGATATTGGAAAAGAGTTCGAAGTTTTAATTGAAGGCAATTCAAAAAGAAGCGAAGAAGAATGGAGAGGTCGGAACACGCAAAATAAAGTGGTGGTGTTTCCAAAAAACGGCTTTGATTTTGAGAAAGGCGACTATGCCATAGTGAAAGTAGAAAGCTGCACAGGGGCAACTTTAATTGGAAAAGCAGTGAAATAGTGAATGGTCAATTGTGAATAGTCAATAAACATAATTAAAGCTTATTACTTATGATTGATAATTCACCATTCACTCTTAAACTAACAACGGCCATGATTGTTAACATGAAAAAGGAATTAAAGAATGGAAATTCAATCAATAAAAAATCGTTTTGGAATAATAGGAAATTCGCCCACGCTCAACTTTGCATTGCAGGTGGCGGCGCAGGTTTCTAACACAGATCTTACCGTGCTCATATTCGGTGAAAGTGGTGTAGGAAAAGAAGCATTCTCACAAATTATTCATTCACTCTCTTCGCGCAAGCACAATCCTTTTATTGCCGTGAATTGCGGCGCCATCCCTGAAGGCACTATTGATTCAGAATTGTTCGGGCATGAGAAAGGATCTTTCACCGGAGCTGTTGATTCAAGAAAAGGATATTTCGAAACAGTGAATGGCGGCACTATCTTCTTAGATGAAATTGGTGAACTGCCATTGGGAACACAGGCAAGATTGCTTCGTGTTCTGGAAGCCGGTGAATTTATTCGCGTTGGTTCTTCAAAAGTTCAAAAGACGGACGTAAGGGTGATTGCAGCCACTAACAAGGATTTGCTTGAGCTTACTGACAAAGGAAAATTCAGAGAAGATTTATATTATCGCTTAAGCACAGTTCCGATCAGGGTTCCATCTCTCAGGGATAGAAAAGAAGACATCCCATTATTGTTCAGAAAATTTGCTGTTGATTTTGCAGAGCGGTATAAAACTGCGCCTGTTCAGTTAGATGAGGAGGCGAAAAATCTGTTAATTAACTACGCGTGGCCCGGCAATGTGCGTGAATTGAAGAATATTGCGGAACAGATTTCTGTGCTTTCACAAGACAAACAAGTGACAGCAGAAATTTTAAAAAGGTTTATTCCTGAAACACCTTCAAATCGATTGCCGATGTTGATTTCAGGAAATAATATAAGTGGTACAAACGGCCACGAATTTGCGAATGAAAGAGAAATACTGTACAAACTTTTTTTTGACATGAAAAAAGATGTGACAGAACTGAAAAAAATGTTTGTTGAAATTCTGAGAGACCCGAATATCGCCTCTTCTTTGCAACATTCAGCATTTGCGAATGAAGTAAAGGAATTAAAAACAAACGATTCATTTCAACCTGTAGTTTCGCAGCCGGCAATCACTTCATCGCAGCCGGTTGTTCTTCATAACAACAACAATGATATACATGCTCATGAAGAGGTCGAAGAATCGCTCAACATTATGGATAAAGAAAAAGAGTTGATTATTAAAGCGCTCAAAAAACATAAAAGCAAAAGGAAAGACGCTGCATCAGATTTAGGAATTAGTGAGCGCACTTTATACAGAAAGCTAAAAGAATATGATATTGATGAATAAGAAAATAGCTATTAAAAAATTATTTATGCTCACAAGGAGTCAATTCTTGTTTCTCGTGCCTTGCATTTTACTTTTTGTTTCTTGCGGCGTATATTCTTTTAAAGATGTAACGATACCGCCCGATGTGAAGACCATTCATATCGGGTATATTGAGAACAAGGCAAGATATGTGAATCCACAATTAAGCCCCCAGCTTACCGATAAGATTAAACAAAAAGTAAACAACCAGACAAGGCTTGCCCAGGTAGAATCGGGTGCAGACTGGGACGTAAGCGCCTATGTTTCGAGCTATGACATTTCAACTGCGAGCGTTTCAAATCAAAAAAGCGCCACTAACCGTTTAACTGTTGGCGTTCATATTACTTTCCGTGACAGCAAGGACGAAAAGAAAAATTATGAGGCTGACGTTACACGCAATTTTGATTTTGATGCGAACACAAGCTTTAGCCAGGCGGAACCAGCTCTTTTGCAGCAAATCCTCACGAGCCTGCCCGATGATATTTTCAACCGTCTTTTTTCAAACTGGTAAATCAGGTTTTAATGACAGCAAATACTCATAACATAGTAAAACATATTTTCAAAAGCGATTCCCTGAAAGATGTTTCTGTCAGACAGTTAAAAGAGTTAAGTGTTCAATATCCTTTTTTTAGCGTGAGCCATTATTTGCTTTCAAAAAAGTTGTACTCACAGAAAGAAGAAAATTTTTTAGATGAAGCAAAAATAGCTTCCCTCTATTTCAATAATCCTTTCTGGATGCAGTGGTTATTGGAAAATTCCTCTGATGAAAAATTGGAAGCGAAACAAATTGCTTCGGTTGAAGAAAATAAAAAAGTATTGACAATGACTCAGCAGCCAAAACAAGACGCTGTTGTTATTGAAAATAAAATTGAAGAGAAGAAATTACCAACTGATAATAATGACGAACTCGTTTTTCAGCCTTATCATACTGTAGATTATTTCGCATCGCAAGGCATTAAGCTTTCAGTTGAAGAAATTCCTGCAGACAAGTTTGGAAAACAATTGAAAAGCTTCACCGACTGGCTGAAAACAATGAAAAAATTGCCTCAGAAAGAAGTGGAAGGAAGCAATGTTGAGACTGCGCAACAAGCCGCTATAGAGGGTTTTGCTGCGCATTCCATTCAGCAGAAAGAAGTTTTAACCGAAGCTATGGCAGAAGTACTCGCCAAGCAAGGCAGGAATGCAGATGCAATGAGCCTGTATAAAAAATTAAGTTTGCTTAATCCCTCTAAAAACGCTTATTTTGCAGCCAAAATTGAACAGTTAAACTCACATTGATATGGCGATTCTTTTTGTAATACTGATTGTACTGGCTTGTGTTTTTCTTGCATTTGTTATCCTCGTACAAAACCCTAAAGGCGGCGGTCTTGCTGGCAATGTTGCTGGTTTTAGCAATCAATTCATGGGTGTTAAGCAAACAACCGACGTGCTTGAAAAAAGCACATGGGTCCTTGTTACAGCAGTTTGCCTCCTTTGCCTGTTCTCTGCATTCTTTGTTCACAAATCAGGTTCTGTTCAGGTAAGAGACACAAAAGTGAATGCCTCTTCTGCTCCTGCAAATAATCAATCAGCGCCTGTTACTTTGCCTCCAACAAAATAATAAAAATATTTTCTCATAAATACTTGAACCCTGCGTTAAAAATAAGCAGGGTTTTTTATTTACTTTGAACCACCAATATTTCACCTATGATCAGGAAAATTTTACTTGGCGTTTTTATTCTTATTGCTATTGCTGCTATATTTATTGCTTATCAATTCTTCGGCTCTGCCACTGCTTTCGAAAAAGAAAAATACTTTTTATATATAAAAACAGGAATGACTTATGATGAAGTAGTGGATGTTTTGCGAAAAGATGAGGTCATCAAAAGTCCATTTTTTTTTAAACTATTGTCAGATAAAACAAATTATTCCTCAAATGTGAAAGCCGGGAAATATGAAATAAAGAAAGGAACAGATCTGGTTGATATTATTCGCATGCTCAAAAATGGAAGACAGGTTCCTGTGAATCTCGTCATCACAAAATTCCGTACGAAAGAAAACCTGGCATCTTCGATTGGAAAACATTTTGAATGTGACTCAACTTCCATGATGGATTTCTTAGAAAATACTGACACGCTGAAAAGATATGGGCTTGATTCAAACACGGCAATGACGGCTGTTTTCCCTGACACCTATACTTATTTCTGGAACACTACGCCATCACGGGTTTTCAAAAAATTTTTTACTGCATATCAAACATTCTGGACGGAAGAAAGAAAACAGGAAGCAAAAGAGCACAGCCTCACTCCCGCTTCTGCGTATATACTTGCATCGATTATTGAAGAAGAAACGAATAAAAAAGAAGACAAGCCTCTTATAGCCAGCACTTATTTGAACAGGATTTCAAAAGGGATGAAACTTTCGGCAGACCCGACGATAAAATTCGCCATGAAAAATTTTGAGCTGAAACGTATCTATGAAAAATATTTATCTGTTGAATCGCCTTACAACACTTATAAGTACACAGGGCTTCCCCCAGGCCCGATATGTACTCCTTCGCAGGAAACTATTGATGCCGTATTGACTTCGCCCAAAACAAATTATTTATACTTTGTTGCCAAAGCAGATTTTTCGGGCTATTCCAATTTTTCCGAGACTTTTGAGCAGCATCTGAAATTTGCAAAAGAATATCAAAAAGCATTGGACATAGAAATGGAAAAAGCAAAGCAACAATCAAAATAAATTCAATAAGAATAACGAATGCCCGGAATGTTAAAAATAGAAAGGCTGATTTACAATTCTGCCGTGTTCCGCTTTCTTGTTGCTAAAAGCAAAAAAATTATTCTGCCCGGTTTTGATGGTGTGCCACTTTATGACGTAATCAAATTTTTTCTCAGCCAAATTAAAAAAGTTGGGTTGAATGACAGAGCAAGATCTGTCTCATTCAGCTTTCTCACTGCAATTCCCGCCGCCACTATTTTTCTTTGCACATTGATCCCTTATTTGCCAATCGCAAGAGAAATAAAACAACAATTGCTATTGATTACAAAAGATATTACACCAAATCAAAACACCTATTTATTAATCAAGAGCTTTCTGGAAGATTTTCTGGACAAGCCAAGAGTTGGTTTATTATCATTCGGTTTTTTGCTTGCCATTTTTTATTCGTCCAATGCAATGATGGGTATTATGCGCTCTTTCAACAAATCACTTATCTATAACACCAGGCGAAATATTTTCCAAACGAGATGGATGGCTATCAAGCTTACTGTGCTTGTTATTATTTTTCTGATAGGCTCAGTAATCATTTTAGTTACGCAGGATGAATTATTGAAAGACCTGCTGAAATGGATGGGCATCAAAAGTCATTCTGCTAAATGGCTTTTCAAAACTTTAAGATGGGTGATCATTATACCGCTATTTTATTACACAATTGCTTTTGTATATAAATATGCCCCTGCCGTGAAAAAAAGATGGAGCCTCACTTCACCTGGCACTTTGCTGGCGACTTTTTTGATCATTGTAATCACTTTTTTATTTTCTTATTGGGTAAATAAATTCGGCACCTATAATAAAGTGTATGGATCTATCGGCACTATTCTCATATTAATGATACTCGTTTATTTCAACTCTCTTGTACTGTTAATCGGTTACGAGCTTAACGTGAGCATCCATCATTTAAAAGTGATGGCAGAAGAAAGAGAAGAAAAAGAAAAGGCTATTAAATTATCCTGAACTGAATACCCTTCTTAAAAACGTCTTTCAGACATTTAATTGCTTTCGACAGCATTTATTAACAAAATCTGATCAAAGGGCCAAAAGGTTTCGGAAATGAAATTATATAAATTGATAAATAATCTGAATACGTTACACAAAAGAGCAAAAACTTTTTTTAAATAAATTAATCAACCGCTCACTTTAAAAAAATAGCTCAAAACATTTTTGCAATGCAATAATTTTCAACCGACTCCACAGTTTATACTTGCGAAAGATTAAATGTATTTCTTACAATTATTTTTAATAACTCGTATTTTTTCTCGTACAATCACTAAGTTTTTCTGCGTACTATCACTTAGGATACTCACATTTTATTAACACTCTGTTTTTTTGGCAAAGATTTTGAAAATAAGCGCTTGATTGTTTCCGTGTGGAAATCTTTGCCGCTGTTTACACAAAAAGTTATTGGTAAGATATTTGTAAACAACAAGATTTTTAATTAATGTTCGTATCACTTTGAAAAATTCAATATCCAACTATGAAAGTAACCCTTTACCCTATTAATCGGAGGCTATCTGCACTTCGGATTTTCTTAACTCCCTTATTTTTATTTGCTTTTATTATATGTGCATCTTCCAGCGCGAGTGCTAAAACAGTTGTTATTGGAAGTGGCAGCGGTAACATCTCGCAGACATCTATGAGCGGCCTTAGCTCTGGCGACGTTCTCGCAATTGCGCCGGGCACATATAGCGGTGCAACTTTCTCAAATCTTAACGGCATCACGATTATTAACAACGGAGGCATTGTAACTTTTACCGGAACTGTTTCATTAGATGTTGGGTTAGTTAATGTTACTATTTCAGGCACTGGAGCATCTGGTGTTACATATGGTTTTCAATTTGGCAAACCAGGCTCAGTTTTTAATGGCATTGCATTAAACCTTACATCACCTCACGCATCAGGCCTTCGCATTAACTATTGCGAATTCTGGAACGTACAAAATAGCGTTGTAGATGGGAGCGGCAACGATGTCTACGATGGTACGGCAGGAAGCCTCAAGTTGCAGAATTCGACTTTTGATCATTTCAAAATGCATTCTTCCGGTGTATTGTATCAGGGATCTTATGGAACTGCCAATCAATTTTTAGTTGTTGCAGATAGCATCACTTTCAGCAACATGATCATTGATACACTTTATAGCAATGGAACGGTGATTAACTGTAACGGACTATATCGCACAGACATTCACGATTGGCAGGTTGATGCAACATGCTTGAACCCAAGCGGCGATGTAGGCATGATCGTTTTCTTTGGAAATGGAAATGTTCATAATATTTATAAGCATGGCGGCAGAGGATATACGGCAAGAATCTGGGGCTGCGGATTAAACGGGCCTGGTGTCACAAACATTTACAATGTGATTGACCTTGCATCGAATGCTTATGGGGGTGTTGATATTCGCGTGGATACCACACAGCTCACAGCAAGCAAGGGAACGCCTTCCATTTGGGGAAGCGATTTTCATGTTTACAACATGACTGTGGGCAACAAAATTGATGTGAACGGTTACGTGTGCCCGATAGTAATTATAGGCACTTTCCTTACATACAAAATGGAAGTCAGAAACTGTCTTGGGTTTAATAATCAATATGGAGCAAACACAATTATCAATAATAATTCCAGTGGACAGACAATAACCGATACAAGCAATAATTATTACTTTACCGCCGGTCAGGTAATGAGTGTGCTATCAGACACTGTTAATTGCTATATTAAGACAGGCTCGACTGTCATTGATAAAGGATACACTGCATCATTAGTGAAATCTGACATTGCAGGCATTCCAAGACCTCAGGGCGCAGCGTATGATGTTGGCGCCAGAGAATATTCCTCAAGTACAAGCTTTGTTACAGCAAATGCAGGATCTAATCAAACAATCACTTTGCCTTTAGATTCAGTAAGCTTAAGCGGCTCTGCTTCTACTGTGGTGAATTCTACAATAAGCTCTTATACATGGTCGCAAACTTCCGGGCCAAGCACAGCAACATTAACTTCATCAAATACTGTTAGCACAAAAGCAACAGGGCTCATAGCAGGTACGTATGTGTTCAGTCTTCAGGTGAAAGATGCGAATAACGATGTGTCTACAGCAACAGTTACGATTACCGTAAATCCAGCTAATCAACCTCCGGTTGCAAATGCAGGATCAAATCAGACTATAACTTTGCCAACAAGCTCAGTTACATTGACTGGTTCTGCAACTGATGCAACTGGCACAATATCATCTTATGCATGGACAGAAGTTTCAGGTCCCAACACTGTAACAATTGCAAATGCTACCTCAACGTCAACATCAGTATCAGGATTGATTGCTGGTACTTATGTGTTCCAGTTGAAAGCAACTGATAATGGCGGGCTTTCAGGAACAGCAACAGTTACCGTCACTGTTAATGCAGCAGTTAATCAGCCACCAGTTGTAAACGCCGGCTCTAATCAAACTATAACTTTACCAACAAGCTCTGTTACATTAACAGGTTCTGCAACTGATGCAACAGGCACTATATCTTCTTATGCATGGACTGAAGTTTCAGGTCCTAACACTGCAACAATTGCAAACGCTACTTCAACATCAACATCAATTTCTGGAATGATTGCAGGCACTTATGTGTTCCAGTTGAAAGCAACTGATAATGGTGGGCTTTCGGGAACGGCAACGGTTACTGTCACTGTTAATGCAGCAGTTAATCAACCTCCTGTTGTAAATGCTGGCTCTAATCAAACTATTACTCTGCCAACGAGCTCTGCTACATTAACAGGCTCTGCGACTGATGCAACAGGAACGATATCTTCTTATGCATGGACTGAAGTTTCAGGAGCCAACACTGCAACGATTAGTAGTGCTGCTTCTACTTCAACATCTATATCAGGATTGATCGCAGGTACTTATGTATTCCAGTTAAAAGCAACGGACAATGGAGGACTTTCAGGAACAGCAACAGTTACTGTTACTGTTAATCCTGCAGTCAATCAGCCACCTGTTGTGAGCGCAGGAACTGCTCAAACAATAACACTACCTGTAAACACTGTAACACTTACAGGCACTGCAACTGATGCGACAGGAACAATTTCTTCTTATGCGTGGACTGAAGTTTCAGGTCCTAATACAGCGACTATCGCAACTGCAAGTGCAATTAAAACAAATATCACGGGGCTTGTTGCAGGCACTTATGTTTTCCAGTTAAAAGCAACTGACAATGGTGGTCTTTCAGGAACAGGAACAGTTACTGTAACTGTTAATCCTGCACCAAATCAGCCGCCTGTTGCTAATGCAGGCGCGAACCAAACCATCACACTTCCTACAAACTCGATATCTGTTGATGGTTCCGGTTCAAAAGATCCTGATGGAGTGATCGCTTCATTTAGCTGGACAAAAGTTTCAGGCCCAGCACAAGGCACCATTACAAATGCGACTAACGTATCAACAACTATCACTAATCTTGTTCAGGGAACTTATGTATTTAAACTTACAGTTACTGACAACAGCGGAGCAACGGCTTCCGATACAATGACTGTTGTTGTGAACGCTGCTCCAAATCAGCCTCCGGTGGCTAATGCAGGATCAAGCAAAACAATTACGCTTCCTGTGAGCTCAACAACTTTAGACGGAACTCAGTCAAGTGATCCGGATGGAACAATCGCTTCTTATAAATGGACACAGGTTTCAGGTCCATCAACAGCAACAATTTCAGGAGGCACAACTGCAACACCAACTGTTTCTTCACTGGTTGCAGGAACATATGTATTCCAATTGACAGTAACCGATAATAAAGGAGCAACTGCAACAGCACAGGTTAAAGTTATCGTGAACCCTGCTGTCAATCAGGCACCGACTGCCAATGCAGGCAATAACCAAACCATCACATTACCTACCAATTCAGTTTCATTGGATGGAAGCGCATCAAAAGATCCTGATGGAAATATTGTAAGTTTCAATTGGACAAAAATATCAGGCCCTGCACAAGGAACTATTGTGAGCGCAACCAATGTAACTACAATAGTGAACAGCCTTGTGCAAGGAACATATATTTTCAAATTAACAGTGACTGATAATAATGGAGCAACAGGAACAGATTCTGTAACCATTATAGTAAACGCTGCTCCTAATCAGCCTCCTGTTGCAAATGCAGGAGCAAGTAAAACCATAACGCTTCCTGTTAATTCAACATCATTGGATGGCTCGAAATCATCTGATGCTGACGGAACGATCTCATCATACAATTGGGCTCAGGTTTCAGGGCCTTCAACAGCAACCATAACCGGAGCAACGACATCAACTCCAACTGTTTCATCTCTGATTGCGGGACAATATGTATTCCAGTTAACAGTAACAGATAACAGTGGCGCAAGCTCAACAGCAGAAGTAAATGTAACAGTAAACCCTGCTGCTAATTTGAATCCAATCGCAAATGCAGGAGCAAATCAAACCATCACATTGCCTGTTGATTCAGTTCATGTAGATGGCAGTGCATCTGCTGCCCCAAGCGGAACAATTACAAACTATGCGTGGGCACAGGTTTCAGGGCCTGCTCAGGGAACAATTGTGAATGCAAATAATGCAACTACATTAATCGACAATCTTGTTCAGGGCACTTATATTTTTGAACTGACAGTCACTGATAACAATGGAAATGTTGATAAGGATTCTTTGACTGTGACAGTGAAAGCAGCAGTTAATAAAGCTCCCATCGCCAATGCAGGATCAAGCAAAACGATTATACTGCCTGTTGACTCAGTAACATTAGACGGGTCGAAATCTTCTGATCCTGATGGAACTGTTGTTTCTTATAGCTGGGCGCAAACATTTGGTCCTTCATCAGCAACAATTGCAAGCAACAATTCAGCTACCACATTAGCTTCAGGATTGAAAGCCGGAGTATATTATTTCCAATTAACTGTAACTGATAATAGCGGAGCAACTTCAAAAGCAACAGTAAAAGTCACAGTGGTCCCGGCAGCTAATCAGCCTCCGATTGCAAATGCAGGAGCAAGCCAAGCCATCACATTGCCTGTTAATTCAGTAACAGTTGATGGCAGTGCTTCTATCGATCCTGATGGCACTATCTCATCATACAAGTGGTCTGAGGTCTCTGGTCCTTCACAAGGAACGATCGTAAGTTCTTCAAGTGCTATCACGGCAATCAATAATCTTGCACAGGGAGTATATGTATTTAAATTAACAGTGACCGATAATAAAGGAGCATCAGCTTCAGATTCTATCACTATAACAGTCGCTGCTGCATTGAACCAGCCACCTGTTGCAAATGCAGGTTCTTCTGAAACAATCACGCTGCCTGTTGATTCAGTTACTTTAGATGGAACAAAATCATCCGATGCAGACGGTACCATTGCATCATACAATTGGGTTCAGGTTTCAGGGCCTTCAACATCAAACATCATCGGAGGAACAACTGCATCACCACTTGTTTCATCCCTTGTTGTTGGTCAATACACATTCCAGTTAACGGTGACTGATAACGATGGCGCAACCAGCAATGCTCAGGTTAAAGTGAATGTGCTTGCAGCGGCTAACCAATTGCCAATTGCTGATGCTGGTGTGAATCAAACCATCACATTGCCTACAAGCACTGCAAATCTTGACGGCTCTAAGTCTTATGATCCTGATGGAACAATTGCTTCATATACCTGGACAAAAGCGTCAGGAACAGGAGCTGTTACGATTAATAACGCAAACACTGCAAAACCAACTGTTACAGGTTTGCAGGCCGGACAATATGTTTTCAAACTTACTGTAGCTGACAACAAAGGCGCCACTGCAAGTGCTCAGGTAAGCGTTACCGTGAACACTGCTGCAGCATCTAATCAGGCACCAGTTGCCAATGCAGGAACAAATCAGACAATCACATTGCCTCTTGATTCTGTTATGTTGGATGGCAGCAAATCATCTGATGCAGACGGCACTATTTCATATTATAGCTGGAGCGAAGCATCTGGGTCAGCAGGAATCAACATCAGCAATCCTAATACAGTTACACCGGAAATCACTGGCTTACAAATCGGCACTTATGTATTCCAGTTGGTTGTTACTGATAATAAAGGCGCAACAGATACAGCAGTGGTAACGATCACCGTGAAAGCGGCATCGCAATCAAATCTTTTACCAATCGCAAATGCAGGCAAAGACACAACTATTGCACTCCCGACAAATAGTGTTATCCTGAATGGAAGCGCGTCTACTGCACCCGCAGGAAGCATCACTAATTACGAGTGGGCGCAGGTGAGCGGACCAAGCACTTCTGATATAGCTTCATCAGGTTCAGTAACAACAAAAGTTAATACACTTGTTGCCGGTGTATATGTGTTCACACTAACGGTAACGGACAACCTGGGAGCAACAGCAACGGATACTGTAAAAGTAACTGTGCTCGACAACACACGCACTAATGCAACATCATCATTAACATTGTATCCGAACCCGACACAATCAACAATCAATCTGCAGATATCAAGCAGTGCAACCGGAACATTGATGGTGTTTGTTTATGACATGCGCGGAAAAGTAAATATGGTTAAAGAATATAGCAAGCCTTCTGAATATTTCAGCACACCGATCAACCTGACAACTTTGAGAGGCGGTACTTATACTATTCAGGCCGTAATTGCAAAGAAAACAATCATGATCGCCAAATTTGTGAAACAATAATAAAAGTCAGATAGGAAAATAAAAAGAGCAACTGAAATGGTTGCTCTTTTTTATATCAACAAATTGATACAAAATCAATTTCTTCACTAGCAGACCAAGAGATCATCTCTCAAATGAATTGTTATCTAAGTCATTTAACTAATAGAAGATTATTTAATTATTCGTCAAAATCACTTTTAATGATTTTTCCTTTGCAGCATTCTGAAATGTATCATAAGCATTAATAATGTCATTCAATGCAAAATGATGTGTGATTAATTTTGCAGGATTTATTTTTTTGGATGAAACAGTTTTCAACAACATGGAAGTGGTTGCAGTATCTACAAGACGCGTTGTAATCGTAATATTTTTTGACCATAATGTTTCGAGATAAAGATTAACGCTTTTGCCATGAACGCCAACATTAGCGATATGCCCTCCTGCACCAATAATTTTTTCACATAATTCAAATGTTTCAGGAATGCCAACAGCTTCTATAGCTACATCAACTCCTTTGCTGTTTGTGAAGCTCATTACTTTTTCTAAAACATTTTCATTACTGCTATTAATAGCCTGATTTGCTCCGAAAGTTTTAGCAACCTGTAAGCGATTGTCATCAATATCAATCATAATTATTTCCGCCGGTGTATAAAACTGAGCAGTGATTAACACAGCCAATCCTATCGGACCTGCTCCAATAATAGCTATAACATCACCTGGTTTTACTTGTCCATTCAAGACGCCACATTCGAAAGCAGTAGGCAAAATATCACTGAGCATTACCAGTGCTTCTTCATCGGCATCCACCGGGATATGATAAAGGCTATTATCTGCAAATGGTATCCTCACATATTCTGCCTGCGTGCCATCAATTTCATTTCCCAATATCCACCCTCCTTTTTCGCAGTGTGAATACATTACTTTTTTACAATATTCGCATTTGCCGCAGGAGGTGATGCAGGAAATAAGCACATGATCTCCTTTCTTAAAATTGGTGACAGCATTGCCTGCCTCATCTATAATACCAACTCCTTCGTGACCGATAATTCTTCCATCTTTTACCGATGGCACATCTCCTTTCATGATATGAAGATCTGTTCCGCAAATAGTTGTCTTCAGGATTTTTATAATGGCGTCTGTTGACTCTTTTATTACTGGCTTAGGCTTTTCTTCCCATGCTTTTTTTCCGGGACCATGATAAACAAGTGCTTTCAAATTTTATTATTTTTTGTAACATAAAGTTATTTGCCATGAGAAATTCATGAACATTCTTATTGCTTGCTATAAATAGAGAATTGATTTCCGGCTACAGCTACAGCAATTTGCCGGCATCAACCATACTTAATGAGCTTCTTTCAAGTCTTTCGATATTTCAGCCGATTTAAGATCTACAATTTGGATGCTGATATTTTTTTTGTCTTCTTCACCTAGATGTTTATAACACACTACTGTGATTACAAATTGATCGGGGCGCTCCTTCTTTTTAACTGGAACTTCAATGGATGTGAAAGGGGCTATCATTTAATTTTGGGGCATCTATTGTAATCCTATAAAATTGAGCGTCTTACTTCTGATAAGTATTACATTATTATGAAAATATTTTACATTATTCACACTTTTAGCTGTACTAATTGCTTATATCGATCTCCAGGTGTGAAGAATGATCGGATTGATGACGGCGGGAATATTCGGGGCTATGACGATGGTGCTGGTGATAATAACGATGCTCTACACATGCTGATATAAAAAATGAAAAAAGCAAAATTGCAATAACAACTCCTCACGTCCCTTTTTTTATCATATAATAAAGTTGAATGTTTTTGTTTGGATTACTGTTACAGAACTCTTAAAATAAATTATATTTTTCACACATATTAATACAGGTTTTTGTAGCAGAATATTTTTGTTGATGTGTGAATCATGCAACTTATTTCAGAACTTATGTAATACTTATCAATAAATTCATTGTGATATTTACAGGTGATCCGACAATTAAAAAAAATAAAAGCGAAAGCAATCATTTGTATCTGTTTGACAGGATTGTTATTGCTATCGCAAATAGCAACTGCACAAAAAACCGCAGTTGGTCTGCGCTACTTGTTGACATACTCTTCATTCGATTTGAAAACTGCGGATGGAGCTAAACTCAGAGGCCAATCGAACGAAGGTTATGGAATAGGAATATTAATGGCGCATTGTTTTTCTGAATATATCAGTATGCAGGATGAAATTATTTACAGCTCCATTTCACAAACTTATAAAGACATTGGGCTTTCGAGAGAAATCAATCTGAAGAATATTGACATCCCGATATTGATGTCACTAAATACCGGCATATCGGCACCTGTTAATGTAAATATTGTTGCAGGTCCTCAGATAGGTATCAATATTGGCAGTCATATTTTTTCAACTGGTTTGGGAAATTCAACTTTATTGCAGCCTGTGCTCAATGTAAAAAGCATTGACATCAGTTTAGTATATGGCGGCGGTTTTGATTATAAATTGAGCCGTTCAGGTAATATGCGCCTAAGTGTTGGTTTTCGTGGCACATATGGCTTAACTGATATCAGCAACAAGAATAAAAGCATCAATGATGATTCTTACAATATTCTTGGCAAAGCACATGTGAAAACAAATTCCTTATATCTGGGGCTTTTGTTTTTGCTTTGATCAGATGAAAATAACTGCATAAAGTTGTTGATGGCAACCGATCGGAAAGCTCACTCTCTTTGAAACAGGTTTATTATGATGGCAAAAGTGTGAATTATGCAACTTTATTCTTAAATCATATAAATTGTTCGAGCTTCAGTTGGCTAACTTTACGACTTACCTTTTAAATAAAAATAGTTTAGGGTTTTAGGTTCGCCAGGATTTACTCCTGGCTTTTTTCTGATTAAAACATGTTTAATTTTACATATTAATTGATTTTCTTTCAAACATGCGAACGATTGGCAGAGCCTGAATGTTGAGAATAAAATAACACAATGAAGCTCTTCCTTAAATATATGGTTAGCATCCGCTGTAAAATGCTGGTGAAAGCGGAACTTGAAAAACTTGGGTTGCACTATAGAAAAGTAGAGCTCGGCGAAGCTGATATTGAAGAAGACATCTCTGCTGAACAATGGAATGAATTGAACATAGCACTGAAAACATCAGGCATTGAATTAATGGATGACAAAAAAAGCATCCTCATTGAAAAGATAAAAAACGTGATTGTTGAACAGGTTCATTATTCCGAGGAACCGCTTGAAATAAACTTCTCCGTTTTTTTAGCAGAAAAACTGAATCACGATTACACCTATCTTGCCAATCTCTTTTCAGAATCTCAAGGCATCACCATCGAGCATTTTCACATCATGCACAAAATTGAGCGCATCAAAGAATTGCTTGTGTACAATGAGCTCAACATCTCGGAAATTTCGTGGAAGATGGGCTACAGCAGCATTGCCCATCTGTCAAACCAATTCAAAAAAATGACAGGGCTCACACCTTCTTTTTTCAAAAAAATAAAAGAAAAAAAAAGAGATACGCTTGAGGATATTTGAATCACATAATTTACCGAATGAAATCGCAAGCATAACAAAATTAAAAAAAACGATGTGTGAATTATATCACTTTTTTGTTTTTTTATGTAACGATTTCAACATATTGACATTTATTTTTGCCCGCTCCGAGTAAGTGAAACTAATTTTAAACCAGCTCTGACTCATACGAAAAGAATTTTGTAGTAAAATTAGCTATGCTAAAAAACCTCACTCCCGTGAGGTTTTTCATTTTTTAATGCTTTGCAAAAAATGTGTATACCTGATTTACCTATACTCTTTAAAAGCAAACTAAAATAAATAATGACCATGTGTGAATGATGTAATTCTTTTAAAGCATTGTATAATAATTTAAAAAACTAAGATTCTATTTTTGAAAGGCATTATTAATAAGGGCGGTTTTGGTTTATAGGGTGGTTTATGAGAAAGCCTCGTTAAAACGAGGCTTTTCTTTTAGGCAATCTATATTTATGCAGTCCCTTTGTTAAACAAAGGCTTTGTTCGATAAATATTACTTAGATAATTTTAGCTGCAATAAATTATAAATTCTAACAAGAATAAAAGCCCCAGGCCGGCGATACCGCGAGCCCGAAGCTTAATTTGTTTTAAAGGGAAATATTTGCTCAACAATTTATTGAAACATCTCTATTATCATCTCCTCTTTCTCCAGCTTCCAGGAACCCATTCGTCACCATCGTGATGATGTCTTTTCCAATGGCCTTGTCTTCTTATATAACCATTATGAGGTGGCATTTCCCAATGTCCTCCTACATATCTGTAACTGCCGTTATTAGGTTCCCATTCTTCATTTATCCAAACATGCATACTGCTGGGTTGCGGAGGCCTTACTATCACAGGAGCATGCGGGTGAATTTTTACATATACCTGAGCCGAAGCTGAAAGGGATATTGCAAAAATGATTACGCATAAGAATAACAATCTGCTTACATTCTTTTTCATTGCCTGATTATTTAATTTGATTTTTAAATTAATGACAAGCCAATCAGTGCCGCTCACATTATTTAAAATGATTTACAGTTCTCAACTTCTATAGTTTATTGTATTGACTTATCTGTCATTTGCAAAATTGCATTCATTCAAAGCAACACTCATTACATTATTACATTTATAAATTGCATTATTCACATACTAAAGAATTTATCCATGGATATGAGTTAAGACATAAAAGTGTGAATAGTGTAAATGAATTTAGTATTTGTGTAATATTCAAAGCTCATCTTCCCTCTACCTTCGCATCCAAGAATTATCACAGGATATTGGAATTTTTTTACAGGGCTGGATTTTTATCCGGGCCCTTTTTTATTTCAGTTAGTTTATAAATAAGAAATGATTCAAAACTCATTTGATGCGACAGTGGGAATAATGTAATTGTTTTCTAAAAAAATGTAACATCTGCGTCAAAAAACAAATCAACTTTATATGAATGTTTTCATAAGCTAAAATTATGGACAAGCAAAAAGCGATAGTTGGAGTATTGGCAGTAGCGTATTTTGTTTTGTTGTTCGGAATTCTGTTCATATTATTCAAATTGAAGTAAAGTAATCCCACATCTTTTTACTCCTATCAATAATTATAAAATAATTCATATGGGCAACTTATTATACTTTATTGCTGCAATTATAGTTATGATATGGGCAATCGGGGTTTTTGGATATGGCTCAGGCGGCATCATCCACATCTTGATAGTCATTGCTGTTATCATGATAGTCATAAAATTTATCAAAGGGAAAAGCATATAATAAAACATCTTCACAAAAAGGCCTAAGCTTGTTTTATAGAACATCGTTTTCTCAAAAGATGCCTCGCTTCATGAAGCATGCCCCATACTACAACTTATCATTTCATTTGTAAGTTATCGATGGGCAATGTATCGAACGTAATGAGGTCAAACTTCCCCCTGAAATTTATCGGCTCACAGACCATCATAAGCAAAAAAAGTCAGGGCATGATATTTGAAAACTTGTGATTGTACTTTTTAAATCACTTAAAAAAATCAGATTATGACGCAGACAAAAGCAGTCAAGAATTCAGGAACAAATTCAAGGTTAGAAGAATTTTTTGTTGATGAGATCAAGGATATCTACTGGGCAGAAAAACATTTGGTAAAAACGATTCCAAAAATGCAGAAGGCAGCAAGCTCGGAACAATTGAAGCATGCATTCAGCGAACATCTTGAAACTACAAAAGAACATGTGGTAAGATTGGAAAAAGTTTTCGAAATATTGGGTGAAAAAACAGAAGCAAAAAAATGCGATGCCATGGAAGGCATTACTAAAGAAGGCGAAAGCATCATTGAAGACACAGAGAAAGGAACTGCAACAAGGGATGTAGGCCTTATTCTGGCTGGCCAAAAGGTTGAGCATTACGAAATATCAACTTATGGCGGCCTTGCACAGCTTGCCCGTACACTCGGTCATAGAGATGTAGCTGACATTCTTGAATCTACTTTAAAAGATGAGAAAAAAGCAGATGACCTGTTAACATCAATTGCCGAGAAACATGTTAACTATGAAGCTGCCTCAGAAGCGCAAGCTAATTAGTTTAATTCTCTAAAAAACGAAACGCCAGGTTGCTGAATAGCAGCCTGGCATTTCTGCATTTTTACATTTCATTTCTTGTAACACCAATCGCTGTGTTATCTCATCAGGACAAAAAATAAAATATTTTTTTATGTTTAACATCGTAGAAAAAATTCAGGAAAATCTGGGCTATTCAAAGTTGTTCAAAATTGACCCTAACACTCAGGATATAGATAAAGCAGAAAAGAGCTATGGAAATAATTCGCTTGCGCAGGCAGGCATTCCTGCTGTCCTATGTGGATTGTTCAATTATGTTCTACTACCTGAAGGAAATAATATTTCGTTGTTCCCGGCAAACGTTAAATGGCTTCCTTTGATATTCGGGGATAAATTAAATGAGATCATTGAGCGTATTGCAACCTACGCCGGGACTTCAATAAGCAATGCAAAAGGAGAACTGGAACACATGGCTGACGAAGCTGTCAGGTTATTAAAACAAAACATTATTGTTGACAATGACATGAGCATGGCGAGGAAGTTTTCAATGGAACATAAAAATGATGCGCTTTCCTATTTGCCGGGCGTTCTTCGCACGGGAGAAATTCTTGGCAACAACAGTATCGATGACCAGACTCATAAAATGCAAGGACCTGTGTCTGGCTTGATGCATTTGTTTGAAAAGCATTTTAGTTCTGACAATGAGAACTAAATTTTTTTCTTATCTAAACCCTTTCACTATCTCCCGGGTTTGAGATTCATTTTTTGAAAGATGAATCGGGATTGTATTTAGCATGTGTGAATGATGTAACTCTTTCCCAGAGTTATGTAATGCTTATCCTTTCAAATAAATGCAACTTTGACATCAGCAAATTCTTAAATACTACAAAATTTTCAATCCCGAGTATGAACGATAAAGACAAAAGCAAAAAATCAGATGACAAAGAACTTGAAAAAGCAAAATCACACATCATTGTCGAAATCATTGAATACATGGCAAACTCTGTTGTTATTAAAACCATTATCAGAAAATCCACAGGGAACATTAGCATCATGTCGTTTGATAGCGGTGAAGGGTTGACAGAGAAGACATCCCCTTTTGACACCTTTGTGCAGATTATCGAAGGGAAAGCAGAGATTGTTATTGATAAAATATCTCATCTGCTCGTATCTGGCATGGGGATAACAATACCTGCGCACGCATCAAATTTCATAAAGCCAAACGGGCGCTTTAAAATGATATCAACGATTATCAAAAGCGGTTATGAATAAAATTCCTTTCAGGCAATGTGTGAATAATGTAAATAGCTTATAAAATTATATAAAGCTTGCCCTAATTGATCTGATCATCTTTGGGAAGATAAATTTCTTCTCGTTTTCTGGCGTCAAAATCTACAATTATGAATATTATTGCAACAACCCATAATACACAGAAAGAAAAAAACGGATTAATGCCGGTCAATCTTTCCAGTGTGTTACCTCATAGCAACCCATTACAGGAACAACCTACGCAGTTTGCTTCTGCGCTGGCTCATGAAATCAGAAACCCGTTGTCGAATATCAATCTGGCTGCTGAAATGCTAACAGGCACAATTGTAGAGGACGAACAGAAATTATACCTTGACATCATCATACGTAGTTCTGAGCGCATCAACAATCTCGTGTACGATTTGCTGACATATTATCATAATGATAAAATACAATTTGAAAAATATTCTATTCATCTATTGATTGATGAGGTGATTGACATAACAAAGGACAGGCTGAAGCTTAAGAGCATCATTGTGAAAAAAGATTATGCAGGCTTTGAGTATTACACATACGGAGATAAAAAGAAAACAAAAATTGCTTTCACAAATATTGTTATCAATGCTATCGAGGCAATGCCCATGCACAATGGGGAACTGAAGCTCAGGACAAGTTCAAAAAACGGCAGGTGTTCTATAGAAATTAAAGACAACGGTATAGGCATCAGCAAAGAAAATATAAAAAATATATTTAAGCCTTATTTCACAAGCAAAGCAAACGGAATGGGACTTGGATTGGCGACCACTCTCGACATTCTTCAGTCAAATCATATTGATATCAATGTTCAATCTGAAGTTGGCATAGGGTCGTGCTTCATTCTTTCATTCAAAAGTGCTCTGTAAAGACCTTTTACCGTTTAGCTTCTCACAAATCTTGACCACAATTTTCAAAAAAAATGATAACGATCTGGTTTCCGGATTAAAATTAAGAGATGCAAAAGCATATAGCTATTTATATGATCATTATTCAGGAGCGCTATATGGTATTATCAAACAAATAATACCCAATGAGAAAGATGCAAATGATGCGTTGCTCGAAACATTTATAAACATCTTTGATAAAATTGAAGATTATGATTCTTCGAAAGCAAGGTTTTTTACCTGGATGCATCATATAGCAAGAAAAGTTTCCATTGACGCAATGAGAGTGAAATATTATCATAGTTTATCTACAGAAATGCATTCAGATGCCTCTGAAAAAGATGCTTTCATTCAAATAATGCCGGAAAACAAAAAGAATATCGGAGCGCAAACAAATCTGGAAAATTTAATCCCTGATCATCGCATTATTATTGAATTTATTTATAACAAAGGCTATTCGCAGGAAGAATTTGCAAGAAGCGAGGCGGTGTCTTTAGAACAAGTAAACAGACGCCTGAAAAAAGCATTACTGGAACTAAGAAAAAATTGGGATACAAAAAACCTGGCTAAAACAATTCATGTTCCATGGGATAAAAGGAAGTTGCGCCCAGATGATTAAAACGTTTTTATTTCAACGCCTAATTCGAAATATTTATGACATTCTATTACCTGATTTCAGTGTTCGTTATAATTACAATCGCTATTCTGGTAGCCTATTCTCTTGTGATCAGGAAAAAAAACATCCCATTGAATCTTTTTGTTGAAGCATTGAAAGATGAGAACAATGGGCATTTCGAACAAGCCGTCATTGCTTATGAAACTGCGCTGAACGCGTTTAAAAAAGCTAAATCGCACAAGTATAATAACCTGAAAAACAAAATTATTGAGAAACTCAAAATACTACGCACCTTAATAGAATATAAAAATAGTTTCTACAAATAATGTCATAGCACAGGCACAACAAAATCAATTATGAAAAAGTATCGACAACGTTACCAAGCAAATACTGAAGATGACAACAATTCATTGTCATATCCATTATATCCTTCATCTCCTGATCTGTCAGACAAGGAAAACAATAATCCTGAAGAAAGCCTTCATTGGATTCCGGAAGCTATTTATCCTGTTAGCAAAATCAGTAGGTGGCACGAAAATGAATATAATGGTGATTAAGTCAAATTCTTGTTACAATACAAGCTACTTTGGGTAGTGCGTATTTAAAAAGAAAAGCCTCTTGAAATTCAAGAGGCTTTTCTTTTTGAGTGTGATCCGGATTGGATTCGAACCAATGACCTACTGCTTAGAAGGCAGTTGCTCTATCCAACTGAGCTACCGGACCATTTTTATAAGCGGCTGCAAAAGTAATTAAATGTTTGCCTCCTTCCAAAACAGCGCAAATTTTGATTTTGCCGGCAAAAATCATTTTTCATTCCAGCCTGCATTGCTTAACTTCCTTTACAAATTCTGCTTGTCATGCCAAACTTTGATACGTCCCACGTAAAAAATATTGTTTTGCTTGGCCATGCTGCTTCAGGCAAAACAACACTCGCCGAGACGATGCTTTTTGAAGCCGGACTCATCTCCCGCCGAGGAAGCGTTGAAGAAAGAAATACTACAGCCGATTTTTATGAACTTGAACAGCAACGCGGCAATTCTATCTTCTCAAAATTGTTGCATGCGCCATGGCGGGGTTATAAAATAAATATTCTCGATACTCCAGGTTATGATGATTTTTCCGGTGAAGTAGTTTCATCATTGCGTGTGGCAGATACAGGAGTGATGTTGCTGAATGCAAGCTTTGGTGTTGAAGTAGGTTCTGACATTATCTGGGAATACACAGAGCATTTTAAAACGCCGATGATTTTTGCAGTGAACAAATTGGATCTTGAAAAGGCCGATTTCGATAAGACAGTTGCTCAGGCCAAAGATCATTTCGGAAGAAATGTGGTTGTCGTTCAATATCCGCTAAATCAAGGCCTGGAATTTAATTCTATTATCGATGTATTGCGTATGACAATGTATCGCTTTACAGCACTCGGTGGCAGACCAGAAAAATTATCAATACCTGATTCTGAAAAAGAAAAAGCAAATCGCCTGCATAAAGAATTGATTGAAGCAATTGCAGAGAATGATGAAACATTAATGGAAAAATATTTTGACAAAGGAGAACTCGATGAAGATGAAATGAAAGTTGGCATGAAGAAAGCGATGATCAATCATGACCTGTTTCCTTTGTTTTGCATATCAGCCAAAAAAAATATGGGCAGCGGAAGATTGATGGGTTTTATTGATAATGTTTGCCCGAGCGCCAATGAAATGCCACCTCAAAAAACAAAGTCAGGTGATTCATTAGCTTGCGATGCAAGCGGGCCTGCCTGCATTTTTATTTATAAAACCATTTCAGAATCGCATATTGGCGATATGTCTTTTTTCAAAGTGTATTCTGGCACTATTAAATCAGGAATGGAATTGGTGAATGAATCAAATGGCGTCACCGAAAAATTAAATCAGTTGTTTGTTGTTGAAGGTGCAAAAAGAACAGCAGTGAATGAACTGACAGCGGGCGATATCGGCGCGACTATAAAATTAAAACACACACACATTAATAATACTTTGCATGCGCGTGGAAAAAATTATGAGCTCCCTCCTATCGAATTCCCGTCACAATCGATGAGCGTTGCTATCGAGCCTTCACAAAAAGGTGATGAAGAAAAATTATCACTTGCATTGCACCAGGTACAGGAAGAAGACCCGACCGTTGTCGTTGAAGTATCACAAGAGCTGAAACAAACCATTATTCATTGTCAGGGCGAATTACATTTAGCCGTAATCAAATGGAAATTAGAGCACATCGCGAAAAACCTCAGTGTGAAATTCACAAAAACACGTATACCTTACCGTGAGACCATCAGGAAATCCATTCAATCAAATTACAGACATAAAAAACAATCAGGCGGTGCCGGGCAATTTGGTGAAGTATATATGCAGGTAGAACCGTGGCATGAGGGCATGCCCGATCCAAAAGGTTTCTCTGTTCGCGGACGCGATGAACATAAATTAGATTGGGGCGGCAAATTGGTTTTTTTGAATTGTATTGTTGGCGGTGCAATCGATCAGCGCTTTCTTCCATCTATATTAAAAGGCGTGATGGAAAAAATGCATGTTGGTCCATTAACGGGCTCGTATGTACGTGATGTGCGTGTAAGCGTATATGACGGCAAGATGCACCCGGTAGATTCAAATGATATTTCATTCAAGATTGCAGGATTGATGGCATTTAAACAAGCTTTCCAGCAAGCTGATCCGCAGATTCTTGAACCTGTTTATACAGTCACTGTTCTTTGCCCGGATGATCTCACCGGCGGAATCATCAGTGATTTGCAGACACGTCGAGCCATTATGGAAGGAATGGATACTGAAGGCCACTTCACAAAAGTGATTGCGAAAGTTCCATTGGCAGAAATGAGCGATTATTCTTCTTCACTTCGCTCCATCACTCAAGGCCGTGCAAAATTCAGGATGGAATTTTATGATTATGTTCCTGTTCCTTTCGATCTGCAAAGGAAATTGATTGATGAGTATAACAAAACATCAGTTAAAGAAGAAGTATGAAGATAGTTTACGATGTACGATTGGGGATTTACGATTTCTTTCAATGACGCATTCTCTTCTTAATTATTAATTACTAATTATCAATTATTGATTTGCCGCTATGTTGTAATGCAAAACTTTTCTTACTTTGCTTCTCATTTTTCTCTCAAACAACAATAATGGACGTTAAAATTGAAGCAAGCTGGAAAGAAGTCTTGAAAGAAGAATTTTCAAAACCTTATTTTTTGCAGATCACAGAATTCCTCAAACAAGAAAAAAAGGAAGGCAAAACTATCTATCCTCCGGGCCCTTTAATCTTCAATGCATTTAATACAACTCCATTTGATAAAGTGAAAGCAGTGATCATCGGGCAAGACCCCTATCACGGCCCGGGACAAGCTCATGGATTGAGTTTTTCAGTTCCTAACGGCATTGCACAACCGCCTTCTCTGATAAATATTTTCAAAGAGCTTCACAATGATGTAGGCATCAAAATTCCTTCGCACGGAAATTTGACACATTGGGCAGAGCAAGGCGTGATGCTACTGAACGCTTCATTAACAGTTCGGGCAAATGAACCGATGAGCCATTCAAAAATCGGATGGGCAGAGTTCACAGATTCGGTGATCAAAAAAATATCAGAATTAAAAAGCAATATCGTGTTTTTATTATGGGGAAAATTTGCGCAGGAAAAACAATTATTAATTGATACAAACAAACATCTGATATTAAAAGCAGCGCACCCCTCTCCTTTTTCTGTTGAAAGAGGTTTTTTCGGCTGTAAGCATTTCTCAAAAACAAATGATTATTTAGCCAAACATAAAATCCGACCTATTGATTGGCAAACCTGATATATTATGCATTCACAACTCACCATTGACAATTGACTATTCACCATTTCAACAATGAAAATCCTCAAAGAAATATTTGGTCGCGTCTGGGCAGTATGGGCACTGATTATTTTTGTTACCACAATGCTGATCTTTTTAATTCCTTTTTTTCTGTTTTGCTATTTCCGTGACGATCCCCGAAAAACAAGAACATTTATTTTTCTTTCACGGATATGGATGAACGTTTTTCTTACACTCGCAGGATGCCCGTTATCTGTAAAAGGAAGAAAAAATTTCAAACAAGGAGAAACATATATTGTTGTTTGCAATCATAATGCTTTTATGGATGTGCCGGTTTCTTGTCCATATATTCCCGGAGGCAACAAAACCATTGCAAAAATTGAATTGTCCAAAGTACCCTTGTTTGGCCTCATTTACAAAGCGGGAAGTGTGCTTGTTGACAGGAAAAGCGAATCGAGCCGAAGAGAAAGTTTTTCTAAAATGAAAGAAGTGCTTGCTATGGGGCTTCATATGTCCATTTATCCTGAAGGAACACGCAATACAACCAATGAACCGCTAAAACCTTTTCATGATGGCGCTTTCAGATTGGCTATCGATACACAAAAAAGAATAATACCTGCACTAATCTTCAATACAAGAAAAGCAATGCCCGCTAACAGAACATTTTTTTTATTGCCTCATCTTTTATCCATGCATTTTTTAGAGCCTGTTGAAGTTTCGCAAAATGACACGGCACAAATGCTAAAAGAAAAAGTATTCACAATTATGAAGGATTATTATATAGCTAACAAGAAGTGAATTTTATCAGCGAAAATTTTGTCATGAGTTCAATCCACATTGACAATTCACTATTGACTACTCACTTTTTTACGGCGCATAAAAATATCTTGACCTGTTCACTTTCAGATCTCTCAGAATTCCGGCTTTGGGGCTAAGTGTGATATTGAATGAACGGGTGACTCCGATCGGGATCACGTTTACTGACATTTGCCAGCAGTGCATGTCTCTTGAAATAGACAATGAAAGCGATTGTATCGCCGATTTCTTTACATCATAAAAAGAACTCATGCCCACTTTCCATTTTGGTGTGAGGTTAAAATCACCGCTCCAGTTAAGCCCCGAGCTGATGTTTGTTTGATAACCTGTCAGATCGGCTTTCAAAGTTCTTGAGAAGCTTAATGAAAAAGATAAATTAATCGACCAGTCAATATTAAAATCAGCAAATTCTGCAGCATGGGTAGCGATGTAATTCATTTGCGCCTGCTGCTCTTCTGCAGTAAGCGGTATCTGATCCTGTTCTTCTTTTTTCTTTTCATCATCTGCTTTTTTATCTTTAGGCTTGCTCCTGAAATTTGTAGAAATGGCAAGACTTCCCTGATTCAAACTTCCTAAAGAAAATTTTCCTTTTTGCTGCCATGCATAAAAATTCTTGATAGTATTACCTAAAGAATCTTTCACATAAGGATCGAGTGTGGTGCTGGCTGTGATATTAATTTTTTCAAACAATGTGCTTCGGAAATAAATGTTGATGGGAGAAAGGCGATTAGAATCTGCGAGATAATTATAGCTTCCCTGAAAACCAAAACCATCAATCAGTTTTATTTTTTTTGTGCCCGCGTCTGTTGTGTCATCGCCTTTTGTTCGCACTTTCATTTCAAGTGTGTTGTCGAAGCCAAATGAAATTCCTCCGAATGTCCCTTCGCTGAATGGTGAAAAAGCATTCCCCTGAAAATAAGATATTCGTCTTGTGTGGCCTACACTATCATACTGCGCATTATAATAATCTTTAGCGGCAAGATCGGGTTTATAACTGAAGCTGAAAGTCGGTCTTATCACATGCCTGATACCAAGAATTTTGCTGTTTTTACCGAACTTATTAAATGTCCCGAAAATGGCTGTGCTCAGACCTATACTAAAGGCAACATCATTTTGTGTGAAAAATCCTTTTTGTATAGACGTATCAATTTTATTAACCTTTCCATTTCCTTGCCAGTTAAGAAATGTTTTTTGAGAAAACCAGTTTTCCTGAAAGCTAACACCCGGCGAAACCTGCAATGGGCCAAGCGGTGGAAGTGAAAGTGAAATTGGCACACTATGATGAGCGCCCCATTGAAATGTATCAATCAATTTTTTTAGGCTGAATAAAGAATCGTAAAGCCTCGCCTGATTATTAATATTTGTCGTCAGCCCGATGCCCAATTTTTCATACCATTTCTGTGCACCGATAATTTCCTTTTTTTGAAATGGATAGATGGTTGTGACAGTAAACCCAAGATTTGGCAATGTGATCGTAATAGAACCATCATTGCTATTCTGGCTATGGTTGGCGCTCGCAGTTAAGTTGTATTTTCCATTATTCCAGGTTTTTGAATATGCAATGGAAGAACTGATGCTATTCGTGTAGTTAGCGGTCGGATTATTAAAAACAAATTGATTGTATTTCAATGACTGCAAATTCACATTCGCAGAGAATGTTGTTCCCGGCCTCGCCTTGCTATCAACAGTGTGGCTCCACGCAAGCCTGTATGTTTTTGTATCATTAAATTCAGTTGTTCCTGTAGTACTTAATATTCTTGTTTTCTGCAAAGAGAAATCAAGCCTTCCGCGATATCTGTAGCGGACCAGATATTCGGGATCAATAAAAATTGCCCAGCCTCCATAAGAATAAAGATTCGTTCGGAAAGTGACGTCAAAATTATCGTTGATCACTCTATAATATCCGAGTCCTTCTAATCCTAAACCGAACTGATCGCTCGCAGTGAACTGTGGCGGGAGCAGCCCAGAATGCCTACCCTGAACAAGCGGGAAAAAACCAAATGGTATGTACAACGGAACCGGCACTCCTTCAAACTCCGGATGAACAGGGCCTGTGATCGCAAATTTCTTGTTGATCACTTTCATCTTATTTGTGCGGAAAGCAAAATGCGGCGTATCAAGATTGCAGGTGGTGAACCTTCCACGAGATGCATAGAATGCTTCTGGTGATATCTTTTTTATTTTTTCTCCATACACATACATTTCTCCCGATTGCGTGTAACTGCTTCGTGTGATACCCTTTTGTGTTTTCATATTATACACCAAAGTGTCAGATTCTATGGTGTTGTCAGCCTGCGCCATCTTTGGTCTTCCAACCATCTTGCCACTGGTATCAGTTGTGTAAGTGGCAACCACCACCTGTTTGTTCTGGTCATATTCAATTTTAGACGCCTCAAGATCCATGTCTTTTTGCTTCGTGGTTGCTTTATTATAGAGCGTGATTTTCTTCGATGGCACTTCCATCACAATCGAATCTGAAGCACTGTAAGTAACAGGCGCATCCAAAGAATCTTTTGATACCTTCACATCGAATGTGTCTGTCTTTTCAATCGTAGTGTCCCTGAATAAGGTGTCTTGCAGATTTGATTTCAGTTTGGTGGTGTCTTGTTTTTTTGCAGTTTGAACAGTTGAATCTTTTTTGCTTGAATCTTTTATTACTGTGTCTTTAATAGGCGTGAGCAATGGATTTGTAGTATCGGCAATATCAGTTAAGCTTTTGCAAAAACCCGGCAAATGCGAATAATTTGCAGGGCTGTTAAGCGTTACAGAAAAGAATAGCACAGTAAAAATCAGCGCCGGAAAATATTTTGAGCTAATTTTGCGTCCGTTATTCATATTTTTATTAAATAGCGAACAGGCTTCAGCATGAATAAATGAGAATTGAAAACCTGGTTGCAATTAAAAAGCAGCACTATTTACCTGCTTGCAATGTTACAAAAATAGCTATTACACCATTAAGATTTTGTGAAGATTACTAACCTTCAAATTTAAGACAGCATGATGAAAAAAATGGCTGCACTATTAATTGTTATCGGAACGCTAAGTTCATTTTCTTTTATTAACAAAAATAACGGCAACCCCAAAGCACCAATTATTAAAACGGTGGTAATAGATGCAGGCCACGGTGGCCCCTTTCACGGAACAAGAGGATTGATTTCAAAAGAAGAAGACGTGACACTTGATATTGCTTTGAAACTTGGTGAAGCAATCAAAAATGAATTGCCTGATGTGAAAGTTGTTTACACAAGAACGGTTGCCGGTCCCGTGAACAATGCAACAACGCTCAAAGAAGACCTTCACAGCCGCGCACAAATCGCAAACCAGGCTAAAGGCGATCTTTTCATCAGCATTCATTGCGATGCCACACCGCAGCCGGCAGGTGGCTATTATGCAAAACGTGTGATTGGCCACAAAAAGAAAATGGAATATGTGGGCAGAGGAAAAAAGAAAAGAAAAAAAATGGTGACTGTTCCGATTTATGAGTCGTATTGGGTGAAGAACATGAGAATCGGAGCAAGCGTGTTAATATGGAAAGCAGAAAAAAGTTCTGATAAAATAAATGCCATTAACCAAAGCAGCGAAGACGGTGGTGGCGAATTTGAAGACAGCACAGGCGCCACGGGACAGGAATTTGATGTGAAATCGCCCGAGGGGATCATCCGCGCACAACTATACGAACAAAAATATTTTAAGAAAAGTGCCATATTCGGCCAGATGATCATAGATGAGTTTTCAAAAGCCGGCCGCACCACTTTAGGCGTTTATCAGAGAGATAAAGGAATACAGGTGCTACAAGCCACAGGAATGCCAAGCGTTTTGGTTGAAACCGGTTATCTTACCAATAAAGAGGAAGAAGAATATCTGAATAGTGAAAAAGGACAGAATGAAGTTGTTTCAAACATTGTTGATGCACTTAAACGTTATAAACAACAAACAGAAGGATCAAGATCTTCAGCATCCGGGGCTATACCTTCGCCGGACTCAACTAAACAGAAATAGTAATCCACATATATTCACCATTCACAACTCACTATTTTAACGACATCTTCTCAACATCACCTTACAATTTTGCTACATTTGTTGCCTGTTTGGATTTTTATAGTGAATTTTAAATAACCTTGCATCAAATATTTTTTACAAAACGGCCGATGAATGAAAATTTCTAATGAAACAAAGATTGGCGCACTGACAGCCATATCCATCACGCTGCTTATTCTTGGGTTTAATTTTCTGAAAGGGAAAAAAATTTTTGAGCACAGCAAAAAGATTTATGCAACTTTCAAAAACGTGGATGGCGTGGAAGTTTCAAACGCTGTAAAAATTAATGGCTTCCTTGTCGGCAATGTTTCAGATATTCAGGCTACCGATAAAGATTTGAAGCAGGTGCTGCTGGAAATAAATCTGAAGAAAGATATTAATATCCCAAAAAACTCTATTGCAGAAATTCAATCAAATCCATTAGGCTCACCTGTGATCGCTATTGTCAAAGGTGACGGAACTGATTTTGTTCAAAATGGAGACACATTAATGACAAGAGAAAAACTTGGCTTGCTGGCGCAAGTAGAAAATGGTATTAATCCTGTTCTGGGTCAGTTAAACGGAACTTTAAAATCATTGGATTCATTGGTAGGTGCAGTCGGCTCAATGTTTGATCCGAAAGCAAAAAATAATTTCGGCGCGATACTCGCAAATCTTGCTGTTTCTTCTGCATCGCTTCAACAAATGTTGAACAACCAAACAGGGACACTTGCTAAGTCTCTTAATAATGTTGACTCCTTCACAAAAAATCTTTCAAAAAATAATTCATCCATCAACGAAACATTATCTAACCTTAATAAAACAACAGCAAAACTCGCCAATTCAAAAATTGAAGAAACTGTTGAATCCATTCATTCAACCATGGAAGAATTGAATAAAGTGGTTGCAAAAGCAAACAGCAACAATGGCTCTATCGGTTTATTATTGAACGATAAAAAATTATATCAAAACCTGGAAAGCACTTCGCGCAGCCTGAACACATTGCTCGATGATCTTCGCATGCACCCAAAACGATACGTTAATATTTCTGTGTTTGGCCGCAAAGACAAAAGTGGCCCGTTGATGAGCCCAATCAGCGACTCGACTTCTAAACCGGGCAATTAAAAATGAAGCGCATTGTTCTCGGCATTGTTGCATTACTGTTTATAAATTTTTATGCGCTTGCGCAAATCCCTGTTCAATTCAAGTCTGCTGACAGCGATACCATGCGCACAGTTTATATCTGGCATGCAGACAAACTGAGAGAAGAAACAAAAGACTCCGCCAAATTTCAATCTCTTATCGGCAATGTGAAAATGCAGGAAGACAAAACATTTTTCTATTGCGACAGCGTGGTGATGAACCACAAAGAAAATATCATTGAAGCTTTTGGAAAAGTTCATATCAACGATTCGGACACCACCAATATTTTTTCAGACTACATGAAATATTTCGTTGATAAAAAATATGTGATATTCCAGAAAAACGTGAAGATGACTGATGGCAATGGCACATTGTTCACAGACGATATGCAATATGACATGAAGCAAAAAATCGGCACTTATGTGAATGGCGGAAAAGTGATCAATGGCACAAGCGTGCTCACCAGCAAAGAAGGTGTTTATTATGCAGAGACAAAAGATGTTTATTTCAAAAAAAATGTTTACCTGAAAGACCCTTCTTATGATTTAAAAACAGATTCGCTTTTATACAACACCAAATCACAGCTCGCTACTTTTATTATGATGACGCATATAAAGGACAGCAGCGGGAATACCATCGATACAAAAGAAGGTATTTATGATTTGAAAAATCACAAAGCACGATTTGGAAAGCGGCCAACTATCCGACAAGGAACGCAGAGAATTACAGGAGATAATGTTCAGTTCGATGATGTATCGGGCATTAGTTTAGCAACAGGCAATGCAGTTTTTGTGGATGATTCAGAAAAAGTTTCTGTGCTCGGTAACAGATTGCTTGCAGATAGAAAAGCTAATACATTTTTCGCTACCGAAAACCCATTAATGATCATCAAACAGGAAGACGATTCTCTGTATGTCACCGCAGATACTTTATTCTCAGCAAAACTTTCTGATCTGATGATTGCTGATTCCATCAGAAGGCATAATGATAGCGTTATCGCAGCTCATCAAAGAATCAGAGACAGCATCAGGAACGACAGCATCAGGACTGTGAAAAAAAGAATTGCCGATTCATTGCGCGTAGTTAGCGAACAACTCGCAAAAGAAAATAAAAGGATCAGTGACAGTGCAGAATTAGCTCATATTGATATATCAGATTCTGTTTTTTTACGAGGCGTTATTGCGGAGCAAATCAGTTTGAAACCACAACCCGAACCTAAAAAAGGGCGAGGCCGGCGCATCAATGCAAAACCTCCACCAAAAGATTCCGTTATTAATACCCTTGGAATAAAAGAACTGAAAAATAAAGACAGTACTAATATTTCACCGCCAAAAATTGATTCACTCAGCGCCAGAAAAAATCTTGATTCAACAAAAAATAATCTTGCTGTCAACAGGAAAAATGATAGCACTGAATCACAGATAGATTCAGCAAAAAATATTGCACTGCAAAAGGATTCCGTCAAAAAGCGAATGGCTATCAGCACCGTTGCTGCTTCGAATGACAGTGTGAACCGGTATCTGCAAGGTTATCATCATGTCCGCATTTTTTCAGATTCGCTGCAGGGAATTGCTGACAGTTTATTTTATTCAGGGAAAGATTCAGTTTTTCAGCTTTTCACAAATCCTGTTGTTTGGGCAAATGGCACACAAATCACCGGAGACACGATGTATCTTTTTACAAAAAATAAAAAGCCAAGCAGGCTGCTTGTTTTCGAAAATGCACTTGTCGTGAATAAAGTGGGCGACAATTTGTACAATCAGCTCAAGGGAACAACTATTAATGTTTATTTTAAAGATGGCGTGATTGATTATGTTCGTGCAAAAGGAAATGCAGAAAGCATTTATTATGCGCAGGATGACGACAAAGCTTTTTTCGGGGTGAATCAATCAAAAGCTGATGTGATCGACCTGATTTTTATTACCAGAGAATTGAACAAAGTGATTCTTCGTAATGATGCCGAAGGAACGATGTACCCAATTAAAAAAGTGAATTTCGATGAAATGCGATTGCGAAACTTCAAGTGGCTGGAAGATAAAAGACCAAAAACGAAGTATGAGCTTTTTGGGCAGTAGTGAGAAAGTTCTTAGTTAATAGTTCATAGTCTAAAGCCATTATTAAATGTTATTTCAAGAAGAATAGTTTTTTATTAAACGATGAAACACAAGCGACCTCTTCCGCTATAAGCTATCAACCATGAACTCATTATACTTTTACACCTGAGTGCTGCTGCGATACAAACTCAAACATTAAGAAAGTTCTAACACAATTGCTCTAATACTTTTGTCATTATTTTCGTTCCAAGGCAATAAATTTTTTTATGCGCAAAATAACCTTCGCGATTATTTTAATAACAGCATCAGGAATTTTCAACCATCTTTCTGCTCAGGATTATAAAGTTGCTATCGGAATTCGTCTCAGCAGTGCCGCACCGACTTTGAGCAATTCCGTGAGCGTAAAATATTTTATGAACGAACGCAATGCACTTGAAGGCCTCGTTTCATTCGGGCCAACACGTTTCGGCATTGGTGGCTTGTTCGAAATTCATCAGCTCATTGGCAACGTTCCTGCATTCACCTGGTTTTATGGTGGCGGCGCTTATGTTGGTTTTCAGAGCGGCAACACATATTTAGGACCAACAGGAGTCGTAGGTCTTGATTACAAGTTTCAAAATGCGCCCATCAATTTATCGCTCGACTGGAAACCAGAATTAGATATTCTTCCGGGAATCAATTTTGTGCCGGACGCATTTGCTGTAAGCGCAAGGTTTACATTTAAATAATTATTTTGTTTATCAAGGCCTGTAATCTATTTATCTCCAACATTATTCACCATCACCGATTTTCCGTCTGTTATAATAACTTTTGCATTCGGAGATTTTACAAGTTCTTTTGTTACTTCAATACTTTTAAATTTCAATATTCGATCTGTCAGCGATGGATTAATAATGTTCTGATAATTCTTAATTGCGTTTGCTTCGATCTGCATCATCAAAGAATCATTTCTTTGTTTTTCAATTTCAAACTTTAGTTCTTTCTTTTTTGTCTCGATATCAAAATCTTCCTGTTCACGCTTTGTCTGCAACTCGAGTGTTTTCTGTTTCGCTATTTGCTCTGCTTTCGCCTTGTTTTCAATGGCATGAAGCACTTCTGCAGGCATATCAATATCTTTCACCAGCACATCGTCTAAAACAATTCCATAAGGAGAAATTGACATTCTTAATTTGTCCTCAATGTTTTTTTCGATGGTCTCTCTTTCATTCAGCAAATCAATTGCCGTATAAGTCATCGTGTATTCCCTCACTATTGCCATAAAATTATTGACAACAATTTTTTTCCCGTAATCAGTTCCAACATTGGTATATATATTAGGCGCAGCTTCAGGTTTGATATGATATAAGACTGTGAGATCCACTTTTACCTCCAGCCCCTCTTTTGTTGGCGGACTCATAACAGTAGTAAATTCAGTGATGCGCGTATTAAATTTGACAATTCTTGAAGTAAAAAAATTGTAGTGATGACGGCCTTGCGTTAAAATGCCTGGTTTTATATATCCCTTCCTAATAACAAAACCAACTTCACCGGGATTGATCGTTTTACAACCCGATAGAATAGCGGCGAACAATGCAACAATAATGATGCACTTAGTGTATGTGTTTCTCATAACTATGCTTTTGAAGTTATTAATAGAGTAGCAATTCCGAAGGTATGGCCACGCACGGTTAAGCTGTGGTTAAAAAGGCACCCCAATTCTTAACCGTTGGTTAATGTGACATATCGTTTCATTTACAACTTAGTAAATCAAACAAGTAATAATGTTCTTTTGAGAATAAAAATGAAAGTGTCGGATTCTTTGTTTTCAATATTACGTATATGCATGTATGTTACACTAATCTTCATTAAAGGAGCTACGCTAACCGTGATGAAAAAATAAATAAGAAATAATAATAGCCGTAGTAACGCCAGCTAAATCGGCAAGCAATGCCGCAGGAACTGCATATCTTGTTTTCTTTATGCCGACAGATCCGAAATAAAGCGCCACAATATAAAAAGTAGTATCGGACGATCCTTGCATCACACCTGAAACCAATGAAGGAAATGAATCAGCACCATATTGTTTCATCGTGTCAATCATCATTGCTCTTGATGCGCTTCCGCTCAAAGGGCGCATCAATGCTGTTGGCAATGCTTTTACAAAATCAGTATTGATTCCCAATGAACCAAAGAGCCATGTGAAACTTTGGATAATATAATCAAACACACCGCAATTGCGCAGCACACTAATTGCAACTAACATTCCGACAAGAAAAGGAATTATTTTTACAGCTACTTCAAATCCTTGCTTCGCTCCGTCAATAAATGCTTCATACACATTTATCTTTTTAATCAATCCGCCAAGAATAAAAGCAATAAATAAAATCAGTATCAGCCCATTGCTCACCAGCTTTGAAAAATTATCAATCTTGTCAGGATGTGTCCTGAAATAATAAATCAACAAACCGATCATGATGCTGATGCCACCAATCCATGCAATAACAACAGGATTGAAAAGATTTATTTTTTGTTTGATAGATACAACTATTAATCCTGTAACAGTAGCAACAAAGGTTGCAATCATGCACGGGATAAAAATCAAAGTCGGATCGCCTGATTTCATGATCGCACGTTGCGCAATCACACTGATAGGGATAAGCGTTAATCCGGATGCATGC
>Ga0070734_10000568_pt1 | contig 72596 bp, 63 predicted proteins | sample Coa_R1_8_FD_66444 | JGI IMG/M metagenome (GOLD analysis project Ga0070734, IMG submission 66444) | Surface soil microbial communities from Centralia Pennsylvania, which are recovering from an underground coalmine fire - Coalmine... | ecosystem: Environmental > Terrestrial > Soil > Unclassified ...
GGCTTTCCTTCGTGGACGGTATTGGGAGATCCGGTGGTGATAGCACCGGTTGGAGTTTGAATCGCTTCGCCGATATATTCTCCAGCAAGACCGCCACTTGCCCCAGCCGCAGCAATGCCTGCTCCAATTGCTACAGCAGCAACACCGCCTGTTCCCACAACAGCAACTACAGCAGCTGCAAGCACGACCCCCGCAGCAATGCCCATAAGCAAGCCGGACATCGCGCTTGAGTGACCAATAGGATCGCCCTGTCGAGCGGCTTCAGGCATATCTGATCAATAGCTGCTTTTCGTAACGGCTGGAATCTGTATGGTGCGAAACACCTCACCAAAGATCTGTTGGTAGCGGGGAAAGTCCTTTTCAAGTGCCGTTGCAACTGCGCTAAAAACTATGTCGTTTGTTCCTGGAAAAAAGACTTGCCACTGCGTAAAGGTTCCTGGCTGGCCACGCCAGGAAAATAACAGGGAGACTGCAGGTAAATTTTGAATGGCTACTTCTTGACGACTGATGAGGTTGAATGCGTCAAGGCGCTTGGTCAGTTCCACAATTTGAGAGTCAGCGTAACTGCGGAACGTCTGCCCAGTTCCGACCTTATCGCGAGTTACAACGACATTAGGCGCAACTGACTGGCCGGGTTCAAGGGGAGCAGCAAAAGCGGTGATACTTCGATCTTGCCAATGGTCAGGAACTTGAAAACCGATGTCTTGCAACTGGCAACGCACGGGGCCTTCCTCTTGCAGATGTTCGAATATCTGAATTGATTTTAACAGAGTGAGGTAATACTGCTTGCCCACAGTCGGTCTCCGATGAAAATCATTCCAAGAGGAATCTCATGTGTGGCAGTCTCTGCAAAAGTGCAGGGGGCACTTTGACGACCTGCAAGTCGGACTTTGGCCAAGAAACAGGGAATGCCGTATTTTTTGAGCAGACCTATTTGCAATGGCAAAGTCAGTTTGATTCGGAGATTGAACCCTCGAAGAATGGCAAGGGAACGAACCGACATTGAAGAAGCCAAGAGCAGGAAAGGAGCTAAAGGGAGCCAATTATAGGGGGGACGTACTACTTGAAAGCGGTCCGATTGTCTCAGAATCCCAAAAAACGATTCCATGCACCCCGCTGCTCCTGTACCCGTTCTAGAAAGCGTTCAATATTGTCCCAGCGCCACTCAACGACCTTGACACTGCCGAACTCAGGAGGAATGGCTCTTTTGTCATCTGCATGGATGTGTATACCTAACATTTTTTCCCGACCTAATTCCTCACGCGCACAGCCAATTTCCCATCGGGCCCCCTTTGCCCGCCACGTATAGTTGCTAAGCAGGGCAATAAAACCATGACAAGATGCTATCTTCGCTCGACACTGCGTTTTCCATTTTTCGTCAAATGGTTCTTGTAGAGACAAATCCTGAAAATCGAAAGGGCATGCCGAATTCTTGCGCTGAGACACTAGCAAATTACGGTAACGCAGATCCTCAGCGGCAAAACTGATGAAAATTCTTGGAGTACTCATTTCGATCTCCTCATCCTCGAAAATACATGGACCGTTTCCTCATTGAAACGGCAGCATTTTTAGCTGGGTCACAAGTGACGCACTATTTGAGTAATCGGATTAATGTGAATCAGAGGTTTATGTAAGCTCAATGCATAAGCAACGATATCAGCTGTTCCTCCTTTTCCTTTTGCGGGTTTCCCGTTCCAAACAGCAAACATCAAGTCGGAAATATCTGCTACGCGTTGGCCAGCTGCCAAATAGGAATTCTCATCTCCTCCTGGGTTATTAAGAATCTCTACAGTCGCGTGACTTACGAGATCACGAAAAGAATCCAAATTCTCTGGAGAAAACGAGCGTTCAATATTCGCATAAGGCAGAATTGCATGAATGGTTCCTCCTTTTTTGAGCACGAGTCGAGCGAGAAGCTGATCTGCGCCAATGGCGAGCGAGGTTACTGCAATGATCGGCGGCATAATCTCAGCTAGCTCATTCAGCATTACTCTTGTTACCCAGGTCCAAGCATCCTTACTATCGAGTTCTTGATGACCCGTAATCCCAATTCGTGTCATTTGCTGCCTTTAGATTTTATCGTTCGCTATCAGCCACCAATACTCTCTACCTCGTGGCGTCAGTTCGACTGTTCCGCTGCGTCTCGCCGTCCAATATAGCTGCAATTTGGGATCTGATGGTTTTAACAAGCCAGCATCACGATACGCTTTAAACAGTTGAGCAATTTCGAGCTTTTGGGGATTAACTGGCTGCTTTACATTTCCATGCTCATCTTCAGGTTCATATTCTGGATCGAGGCGAAATTTAAACTCAGCTGATGGAAAATGAGTCGTGAGTCTGTTGAGTTGATGGCGCTCGATGAGGGGTTCGCACTGGCGAACCATTAGGACGTCTGTTGCACTTGTCTTATAGACTGGCCGCTGATCCCAGGATGTAAATCGCCTGGTGACATAGCAATAAAGGGCCGGAGCGGTTACGATTCCCATGTGATCTGCCGCTCCACCTTCTAGTGCATCCACCAGAGCGGCCGTGAAAACGCGCTCTTCTGTATTCCCCGTGAGTCACAGATATCTTCTCGTTTGCGAGGGGGCCTTTGGTCGGCACCCAGCCATAGCGCTCGCCCAAAAGCAGGACAAATAAGTGGCAGGAGTCGATCTCCTCGCAGATGCGGTCCCACGATTTCGCGCCAGTCGGAAGGATGCCCTCGGCATTCACTGGCTCGAAATTGAAAGATTGCAAACGGTCGGCAACCAGGTCGCGTTCGTTCGCAAGGTCCTCCATTGTGCTCGAAATGAAGATTCGAAGACGTGCCGGCACGAACAGATTATAAGCTGTTGGGTTACAGGAACGCTTCCTGGCATCCACAGATTTTTCCCGACGGCCCGATTTCCCGATTAGTCCGATGACCCTGATGAACTGATCAACGGGACCAGCGGTTTGTGTTGAAACGGATAGGGAATTTCTGGTCAAGTGCCTAGTGGCGAACGCCCGACCAAGAAACTGGAATCCACGCAGCCTGACAAGCAGCATGCACTGGACCAACGCTGCTACAGGCACTAGTATTCGCGTCGCGGCTGTACAACTGGATTTATTTCAAAAACAAGACAGCGAAAACTTCAAAACAGCCAAGCATTCAATCTGTTCGTGCTTTGAGTTACCTTATGATCCGCTCGGTCTCGGATAAGGTCAGCGAGTCATTGACCACAGCTGCGCGATGTCCATTGCGGGCTCGTGTCAGAATGCAAGTACCTTGATAGGTCAGGGAGCATAGTGGTCGGTCACTGGCAAAATGGCGCCGCTTGCAACCTTGGTTATCGCTGTGGTGTTGAATCCTTCAGGTCGTAGCGTAGCGCCACGGCACCCCACTGGCTTGTTCGTTTAGTAGTCGGTTGTGAGGCGCAATCCGTGCAGGAAATGGTCAGCTGGTTGGGGCCGGTCCACAGCAGCGAAACATCCGCTGACATGGCGTCTTGTTCGATCGTCAATACTTCGCCTTCCTCGGCCTTGCCGGAAAAATAACCCAGCCGGATCGTCTCTTCGCCCGCCGGCCGCAGATTGACGTGGGTAAAGAATCTGGGCTCATCGCCGCATCTTCTTTCCAGAATCGCCGCCTTCCACTGGTGGTCGCCGCTGTTTATCTCGTTGATCACCTGCTCATTGCATCGTGGACGGAGATGGAGGTAAACGCCTGTCAGAATCACGAACATCAGCAGGAGGATGCTCCCGAATGCAACCGAGCCTTGCACCATCTTTTTTGCGAATGGATCCATCTTGTTTGCTTTAATCCCTACCGTTTTCAACGGGTGCCGTTACGTCGTCCCCGATAAATTTGGGTTTTAGCCCCGGCGCCAGCGAAGTCTATTCCACCCTCTGAAGCCGAGCCATAGACACCCTGAATAGAGAAGGGCTGGAATCCAAAGGATAATCGCATAGTCAATGAATACCTGTGCTCGTCGGCTTTCAATATTCCCGAACCACCCATGGTCTAAGAGCCATGCCCACGGAGCGCCAAACAAAAAACCATATCCGGCTATGTGTTCGATGCGTAGATGGAATCGATCCGCAACATGGATGAGCATAGTCAACGTTGCCGCAATCGCGGATGGCAATGCAAGCAAGATTCGTTTGGCCCAAATCATGGGGTACAGTATCTACCTTGTATGGTCTGTTCGATGCAATCGCTTCAGGGCCGCGTTAAGTGGTCACGATGAACTTGGGATTCAATTCTATGCCGGCGAAGTCTATTCCACCCTGCTCCTGATCTCGCGCCAGAGTTCGCTGCGCCCCGCGCCTGTCTTGGCCGAATAAGGCAATAGGGTTTCGATGCCGTATTCTCGCGCCAGCATGGTAAGGCTGTTGCGAAGCTTGTTTCCGGAGAGCTTGTCGGACTTGGTAGCGACCGTAAGAAAATCCCGGCCGGTGCTTCGCAGGAAATCAATCAACATCCGGTCGTTCTCCTGCGGGGGAACGTTGGAGTCGATCAGCACAATGGCCAACTCCAGGGTTCCACGTTTTGCCAGGTATGGTTCAATGAACTTGGGAAACTCTGCCGAAATCTCGCGTGAAATCTTCGCGTACCCATAGCCGGGAAGATCGACCAGCAGAAGATCGGGTTCTTGCTGTTGGGGCTTGCCGAAGATGCCAATGAAATTGATGGTGCGCGTGCGTCCCGGTGTCGAGCTTACATGGGCGATTTTTTGCTGGAGCAGGGAATTGATGAGGCTGGATTTCCCCACGTTGGATCGTCCCAGGAACGCAAACTCCGCTGGGCCTTCGCTGGGAAACCCCTCGGGACTCACTGCGGAGGTAAGGAACTTGGCAATAATGGTGGGCTTCATTGGACCTCAGTTGCATCTTCATGGGCTTGTAGTGCCAGCCGCGCAAACCAACCGCCTCTCGCCAATAGCTGGTTCGGCGTTCCTTGCTCTAGAATCTTGCCGTCTTCCAGCACAATCACAGAGTCGGCGTCTTTGACCATGGAATATCGATGAGCAATCAGCAAGGTGGTAGGCCGATGATTAAGCCGCGCCAGCGCCGCCTTGATCTCGCTCTCCGTAGCATAGTCGAGATTGGCCGTGGCCTCATCCAGCACCAGGATTCTCGTTTCTCCTGCGAGAATGCGGGCAATCTGCAAACGCTGCCTCTCACCCACCGACAGCCCCACGCCCCGTTCCCCAACCTCCGTTTGCAGCCCCTCCGGCAACCGGTCGAGCGTGTTGCCAAGACCTGCGGCTAGCGCGGCCTCCCGCACTTCGGCATCGCTGGCTGTCGGGCGCTTGTATCGGATGTTATCCGCGAGCGTGCCGCGAAAAACAGCGCCATCCGCCGCCACCATTCCGATTGCCTGCCGTATGGATGCGGGATCGATCTTCGAGAGGGCCTGGCCATCGATAAGAATCTCGCCTGTCTTGGGCTCCCACAGCTTGAGCAGCAGGTCGGCGGTGGTTGTCTTGCCCGCTCCCGAAGGGCCGACCAGCGCGGTTACCTTCCCCGGCTCCAGGGTGAAACTGAGCCCGCTGAGAACCTCGCGCTGCTGCGTGTATCCAAAGCGGACATCGCGAAATTCCACCTTACCTGGCCCAGGCTCTAGCTCCACTCCTTTAGCCTCTTCCGGCCCGGTCTGTAAAAGACGAACCGCTCGATTGAGCGAAGCCATATTTTGCTGCAAGCTCACGGCGATGCTGCTCAGCGAGTCGATCGGATCATAAAGCCGGTCAAGATAGGCGACAAACATCACTACGTCGCCGGGCGTTAGCTGTCGGTCTAGTACCATCCATCCGCCATACCCCAGGACCAGCGCTTTGCTGAAATGGCTGAGCGTGCGTTGCAGGAGCAGGTAGCGATTGCCGAGCCGTGTGCGCGTGAGGTGGTCGTCATAGGCAACTTGTGCCGCTTCCTGCAGGCTCCCGACTTCTCTGGGCTCGGCCCCGGAGAGCTTGACTGTTTTGATTGCCGCCAATGCGTCCTGGATCTGTGCCGAGACGTTCTCCCACATCATGTAGTACTCGGCCATGCCCGATTCCAGCCGCTTCGTTGCCCGCTGCGTAATCACAAAATAAAGCGGTAGCAGCACCAGCGCCGCCACCGCCAGCCGCCAGCTTTGCGTAAGCATGATGGCGCAGATGCCGATGATCCGCAGGATCTCCGGGGCGATCTGCTGTGAAAACGCAGCGACAATCGGCGCAACCTGGTCCGATTGGTCGATTCGTTTCGCCAGCCCGCCGCTAGCCCGTCGGCTGAAGAAGGAAAGCGGAAGCCGCAGCACATGGCCGAATGTCGCTTGAATCAGGCTGGCTTCAATCCTGCTGGCGACCACCGTGCTCGCGTAGTCGGCGGCCAGCGAGAGCAGATACCCAGCCACGCTGATAAGGAAAAGCCACCCCACCGCCCAAAGCAGCGTAGAAAGAGTCTCCTGGGTGGTGCGGGGAGCCACGTATCCGGGGCGATGTTTCTGCCGCGTCCTTGTCCCGGTACTGGGTTCCGCTTGGCCTGCTTTTCCTGTGATAAGGGGAGGATGCTGGTTGGTCGTGGCGTTCGGGCGATGGGCTTCCCGGGCCGCGCCGCGCTCCACGAATAGACCCGCTACGTCGTTGATCGCTTCACGGTAGATGAGCGGCTGAACCAGGTCGGCAGCCGTGCCCAGAAGGGCCAGCAAGGCGATCAGAATGAAACGGTTCTTGTACGGACGCGCCATCTCTACGATAGCGCGGAGGGTCCCCAATTTCTCACCGAAAATTGTCTGTGACATTCTGGCCTTCTCGATGGTAGCAGGGGACGTCTTTCCAAATCCATTACCGGTGGCCAAGCACGAGCGCAAAGAACAAAGACCGAAGACTGAGGACTGAAGCACGAATCTTGAGTGGGTCGAAACGGGGGGGTACAGGAAGCGCGCAAGCCAGCGCCATGTTTCGAGAACAGGCGACCGTTTCCCCCCTATCTTGAAGCCAGAGAAATGTCCTACGCCTGCATGGCGTTTCTGCTTCGGACGATGCCGAGGGCCTTTCGATTGGCGGGATCGGTAATCAGGGATTCGGCTTCGTCAAAATCCAGCCAGCGCGTCGCAAGAAATTCGTGCGGATCGGGAGCAAAGCTTGAGCCGTTGGTTTCCAGTAGGAACCAAAGATCCAGATGCTCCTTACAAGGCTGAATTGGATTGTCGATCGGCGTCGCCGTGATTAAGAAAGGGGCCGGCAGCGCAGGGAACGCATTTGTCACACCCAGTTCCTCCTGAATCTCGCGATTCAACGCCTCCAGCAGTAGCTCTCCTCGATCGATGTGCCCGCCCGGCGAAAGCCACTTTCCCGACTTCTTGTGATGAATCATGAAAACCTTTCGGCTTGCGGGATCATATGGAAGGAAATAAACACAAAAATGAGACATGTTGCCTTCATCCCTGGTTAAGCAGCCCTCGTTCAATCTCTGCAGAAAACGCGCGGAGACCGAGGGCTCCCGGGAGGTGAAGATGTCGATGATGTTCCTGATCTGGTCCGCAAGGGTAGACACAGTTCACTTCTCCGATTGCATTTGTCCATGGTTGAGGACTGTTGGGGTTGAGGACTGTCGGCTTGCGGCGGGCTGCCGGGGCTACGAGTTCTCCTGCGTGGCAGCGCTGAACGGCTGAGTTTCAGAGCCAGGAGTGGTAGTCGAAGTGTGGGTTTGAGTTGATGCGGTGCCAGAGTGCCACCCGTTGCGGCGCCCAGCTTCGGCGGAGGCAAAGCGTTTCTTGTTACCCTGAAGTCCTTCCGAGGCGCTAAGAAGATAAGAGGTAAATGGGCGCAATGTCTCTTGCGCGGCCCGATCATAAGCGTAGAGAGCCTTGGCGTCTTCCACCAAACGCTTCAAGTCGGCGCCGGTAAAGCCCTCAGTGGCGGCAACGACCTCGGCCTCCTGCACAGACTGCAGGTGAGCAGGCAAGGTTGCAAGCTGCTGCCGGAGGATCAGGCCGCGAGCTTCTGCGTCAGGTAACTTCATCTCCAGCCAAAGCTCAACCCGGCCAGAGCGCACCAGTGCGGGTGGAAGGTGCGCAAGATCCATGGCAGTAAGCATCAGGCAGATGCGGCCCGCTCCCTCGTTCTCCAGGCCATCCAAGATGGTAAGCAGGTAGCGATACAGCCCGCGCTCTTCTCCATCTTCAAAGATCGCGTCGGCATCGTCTAGAAAAATAACCGATGGTGCATTTTCTTTGGCGGCTTCGAAGACTTGGTGTACCCGCTCATAAAAGTCGCCGGTCCCGGCAATAAACGTTCCATCAATCAGGAAAAACTTGCCCTTCAATCGATGGGCTAAAGCGCGGCCTATCGTGGTCTTGCCCGTGCCCGGAGGCCCGTAAAGCAAGACTCCTCTTTTTGCACGAAGTCCAAGCTCGCTGGCAAGTTCATCGTTTTCCAGCGGCAGAACAATATGCCGCCCCAGGCTTCTAAGTACGTCGTCCACACCCTTGAGCTGGCCGAGATCCACAGACTCAACTTCCTCTAGGTTGACGTTGCTGGCCAGCCGCTTCGAGCGGAGATAATCGATAAAAACCTGCGTGTCGATGTTGCCCCGATGGGAGCTGGCAAGCCATTCACAAGCGGCCTTGATCTGATGAGCGTTCAGCTTGGGCGCGAAGCGGAAAACCTTGTTGAAGTCGATGGTCTGCTCCGTCCCCGCAGGGAGACAAGCGCTGGCGACGGCTGTGTAGTCGTCTGCCTGAAACCTGTTCATTTCGACGACACAACTTCTCTGCTCGGCGGGAGCGGGCAGGGTGTCGGCGGCGAACACCAACTTCTTCCCCGACGACGCGGCATATTCGCACAAAAGCAGCATGGGCACATCGGCAAAGCCGAGACGCGGATTCACGGGATTGCACGAAAAGAGCCGGTGTAGCAGGTGGAAGTGGTCGATGAAAACGGTTTGATTGGTCTTCATGGCTTCAACCACAGCCGTATAAAAAACGTCCTCCAACTTCAACGGATGCTGTCTGCCCGCCCCTTCCATGAGTTCCCGATTGCCCAGGTAGGCTCCTCCCAGCTTCTGCTGAAGCCGCCGCAAGACCGTGGTTCTGCCCACGCCGGTAGCTCCCCGAAGTTGGACGATGGTGCTTGCTTGAACAGCTTGCTGAAGGGAATCAAACGCCAGAGCTTGCGCTGGGCTGAGAGGAAAATCGGGAAATGTAGGCACCCGTGCCACCTCCGAAAACGGAAAGATTCGATTCTGGATGCATTGCGACGGAGAGGGCTTGCACTTCTCTCGCCGAAGACCCTTGCCCCGCCAGGGCACTCACAAGAGACGGTGGCGCAACTTGCTTGCAGTAGGATACGCGTTAGCTTCGTGGAATGCCAGCTTTCTAAACGAGAGGGCGCATAGCTTCGATCTGCGGAAAACAGTCGCTAAACCGCAAGAATCGGTAGAAGGCTAAAAACGCAGGGGGGCATACCACCTTTCCCAGGATCAAAGATCGTAGACCGAAGACTTGAAGAACGAACTTCATGCTAGGGGCTTGGTTCGCTTCGGTAATCTCGCTTCAATCAAGCACAAACCGCTTTTTAATTTCCTCCAGACGCCGGACTGGTGATCTGGTGCACATCGGCGCTCGACCCCTTTAGAAGATCGCGCAAGATCGAGACCTCAGCGGTAATGCCGGTATGAAGAGCCGGTTCCGCGTCCGGAGCGAAAAGAGGCGAGTGATTGGTGGGAAGGTTCCTTCCACTGCTCTTCGCCTCCGCATACTTTTGAAGGTTCGCCGCGCCCAGCGTGAAATAGAAGGATGGAATGCCCTGTTCGACAAAGACCGAGTAATCTTCCGATGTCATGATCGGGTTCTCGGTGATTACATTGCCCTTGCCTAGAGTCCCTTCGAGCACGCCCGCCAGATGCTGCGTAAGCACCGGATCGTTGAACACCGCCGACGTCGATTCATATTTCTCGATCAGTGGCAGACGTTCAGCTCCGGCGGCCTCAGCTTCGGCCTTGGTCACGCGCGCGATGGCGGCAAGCAGATGGCTGCGGACTTCCGGCTTGTAAGAGCGGACGGTAAGCCCCATTTGCGCTTCGTCGGGAATGATGTTGTTCTTGGTGCCAGCCTGAATATAGCCGACGGTAATTACGGCGGCGTCACCAGGTTTGATCTCTCTGGCCACAATCGATTGCAGTGTAACCGCCGTCCTTGCGGCAATCAGCACTGGATCGATGGTCGTTTCCGGCGACGCTCCATGGCCTCCCTTGCCGTAGATCGTGATTCTCAGCGAGTCCGCATTGGACTTGGCAAAGCCTGGAGTCACACCGACCTTGCCAGTCGGCAGGCCATTGGTGTCGTGCAGCGCAACTCCCAGATCGGGCTTGGGAAAGCGGTTGAAAAGACCATCGGCAATCATCGCCTTCGCTCCGGTGATGGTCTCCTCGGCTGGCTGCCCAACCAGCATGAGCGTGCCGTGCCAGCTATCTTTCGAATGCGCCATAATGGCGGCGGTCCCGTAGAGCGAGGCCATGTGCAGGTCGTGCCCGCACGCGTGCATCACGGAGACGTCACGCCCGCTATCGTCTTTCATGTGCGCCTTGCTGGCATAGGCCAGCCCGGTTTTTTCCTCCACCGGCAGGGCATCCAGCTCGGTGCGCAACATGACGGTCGGTCCCGCTCCGTTTTTCATGATTGCAACCACGCCTGTGCCGCCTACATGCTCGGTCACTTCATAGCCAAGGGAGCGCAAACTCGTCGCCATGAGCGTTGCGGTCCTCGTTTCGTGCGAAGAGATTTCCGGATGCTGATGCAGATTGAGATAGAGGGTGTGGGCGTCGGGAAACACCGATTCCACTTGTCCGGAAAGGCTTGAAGTTTGCGCGAAACTGCCGGCAGCGGCAAGAAGGACGAGCAAGAACGATTTCATACCTCGGGATGATAGACGGAACCGGCCCATCCCGACAACCGGATCTCCGGGCACATTCCAGGGCATGGAAACCTTAGGTTTCCTCATTTTTGTTCATGCTAGAATGCAGCTACTCAGGCTCTTAAATTCAATCCCAAAAAGCGGTTGCGCAGTCTCTGTTCCATGAAAACTCATTTCTCCCCTCTCCGTCGTTGGCTTTCCCTTGCTCTCTTGGTTTGCGGCCTCTTATCGGTCGGCCGTGCCGATACACCTCAGTGGATCGAGATCAAGTCCCCGCATTTCTCCGTGGCTACCGACGCCGGTGAGAAGCGCGGGCGCGAAGCTGCGATGAGGTTTGAGCAGATGCGTGGAGTTTTCGGCTCTCTGATGTCGAAAGCCAACGTGAATCTCTCCGTCCCCTTGCAAATCGTAGCGTTCCGCAATACCAAAGAGTTGCGGCAGTTTGCCCCGCTCTTTAACGGGAAACCGATAGAGCTTGCTGGATTGTTTATGGGAAGCGAAGACCGTAGCTTCATCATGCTCGATATGTCGGTCGAGAATTCATGGAGCGTGGTCTTCCACGAGTATGCCCATCAACTGCTCAACGGCAACCTGGCGACTCCAACCGATCCATGGTTTGACGAAGGATTTGCCGAATACTTCTCCACCATCGAGATCGTGGGCAAAGAGGCGCATGTAGGCAAGCCGCCGAGCTCCACCTATCTGATTCTTTCGCAGAACCGGCTCATCAAGATTGCCGACCTGCTTAAAGTTCAGCATAACTCCGCAATATATAACGAGAGCGGGGACCATCGCTCCGTTTTCTATGCCGAATCGTCGATGCTGGTTCACTACCTTTACGACAATAAGCTGATTCCCAAACTGACTGCCTATTTCAATCTGAAGAACCAAAAGGGCCTATCGGTGGAAGAAGCCCTTCAGCAGTCGCTGGGCATGAGCCCGGCCCAACTGGACAAGATCCTCGAGACTTACATCAACCGCGGCGAATCCAAATACTATGCGCTGCAAGCGCCCGGGAATCTTGCTTCCGGCGACCTCGCTATCTCGCCGCTTCGGGAATTGGACAGCAACGCCATTCTTGCCGATATCCATTTACACTCCCGGGACTACCAGGACAAGGCGATCGCGGAATTTCAAGACATTTTGAAGGCCGATCCCAACAATGCGGCAAGCTGTGTGGGTCTTGGCTATGCGTACTTGCGCAAAACGCAGATGGATGAGGCGGGAAAGTATTTTCAGCGAGCGACCGAACTCGACACAAAGGACGCTCGCGCCTATTACTACTCCGCATTTGTAGCTAGCAGCCAGGGAAACTTTGCCGACCACACGAGCTTGCCGGAGACCCTCAAGAAGCTCGAAAGGGCCATTCAGCTTGACCCCGCATTTGCCGATTCTTATCGATTGCTGGCGTTCGCCCAGCAAAGCGGTGGAAATCCTGCGCAGGCCCTCGAAACCATCAAGAAGGCGCTTTCGCTTCGTCCCCGCGACGAGAACTATCAGTTCGATCTGGCCCAGATTTATGTGGCGAATGAGAAAACAGATGAGGCTATGCCGATTCTTCACATACTCGAAAAGTCGCAAAACCCTCAGGTCGTGCTTCGAGTGCAGAGTATCGAGCATCTGATCGAATTGAACAAGGAGCGTAAACAACAGTTTGCGGCGCTTGAAAGTCGCAGCCAGGAAGAGTCAAACTCCAACGGAGAGGCAGGAGCCCCGAAAAGCTCTGAGCCGCCCGCTGGAACTCCGATCAAATTTATGCACGGAGTAATTACCGAAGTGGATTGCACTTCGGCTCCCGCAGCGATGCTCTCCGTGACCTCCGGAACGAAGAAGTGGAAAATGCGCGTACCCGATCTGAACCGTGCGGTGATCTTCGGCGCAGATACCTTCTCTTGCTCCTGGACGAATCAAAAAGTCTCGCTCAACTACCGGCAGACCGCCGACGGCGAAGGCAGCGTGGTTTCGATTGAGACGCAGTAGCTCTGGGTGTTTCTTAGCACCCAAGTCTATGTACTCTTCCAGCGAAGAAAATTGCACGGAAACCATTGCAACCACGATAGTTACGCTGAAAACACCCGTGGATTGATTTTTTAGCCTCTTCCTGGCAAATAAGGCCGACACAATCAATCGGAGTAATCGGAGAGCACGCTTGGATCGGCGTGCCAGTGCCATGCTTTTTTGCACATGTTTTCAATGGTTTAGCAGGGTGTCGAATCTGCGCGGGTGCCGGTCCTATAGAGAGCGGCGTCAACCACACAGTGAGGACCATGGATGGCGTAACCCATTGATGGCAAAGGCCGTATCATCCCACTTCACTAATTTTGCATTTCTTCGGAAGGCCCGAAAAATCAATAGGTAATCAATGAGGAATGAGCTGAGGTAATAAACTAGTCCATATCCGCGATGAAAACGGGCTAACGAAAACGATCTAGCGAAAATGCTCCTTTAATTTGGCGGGGTCCTTGGTCTGCGCCAAGGCAAGGATGAGCATCAGGCGCGCCTGTGGCGAGGTCATGTCGTTGGCCAGGATGCAGCCATCGTCAGACAACGTTTTTCCTCCACCATCGCCGCCGTAGATCGGAAAGACGCTGCCAAAGTAGACGCGCGAGGTAATGACGACGGGAATATTCTTTTTCAGCGCCTGCTTGATGACCTCATAGTTGGCCTTGTTGACGTTGCCCGCTCCGACGCCTTCAACCACCAATCCCTCAGCGCCATCCTCAAGGGCCTTCTTTAGGAAACTGCCATCGCTGCCGGAGTACACGGACACGAAGGCCACGTTCGGCAATTTGTCAGGCAGCGGCAAAGGAGGCTTGCGCAGGGGCTTGCGCAACATCCTGACCTGCCCTTGTCCAACGTATCCGAGAAATCCACCGTCGCCACCCATGAATGTTTGCACGTTGATCGTCTCGGTTTTGCGCGCGCCGACGGCTGGAGTGATGTAGCCGTTCATGACGATCGTGGCCCCAATGCCTTTGGCCAGAGGGGAGACAGCCAGAGTCACGGCATCGCGGATGTTGCCGGGGCCATCGGAATCGGGAGCCGAGGCGTTTCGCTGAGCTCCGACAAAGACCACGGGCTTATCCGACTCCAGGGTGCGATCCACAAAAAAGACCGCTTCTTCCATCGTGTCCGTGCCGTGGGTAATCACGATGCCGGTGACGCTCGGGTCGCGTTGCGCCTCGCGGACGCGCCGGGCCAGCTTGAGCCAATCCCCCGGCGTCGCCTGCGAACTATCGATGTTCATGAGCTGTTCCGTTTCGATGGTGGCAAGGCGTTTCAACTCAGGCACGGCCGCAATCAAATCTTCGGTGGAGACCGCGGGAACCGCAGCATGAGTTTGAGGATCGATCTTTTCCGCAATGGTGCCGCCCGTGCCGATGATAAGGACTTTGGGCAGGGCCGGCTGCGCCGATATTGTGAATCCGCTCCAGTCTACAAACAGGACTGCTTGCGCCAGGACCATGCAGACCACGATGTTGCGTCCTTTATTGCTGCGCTTGATTGCAGAGATCATTTGTCCTCCCTTGGTACCAAACTGGATTCACCTTCGTCGATTGGGCGCTGCCGGCTCTTCGGTCTTGCTTCAGGCCGCCTTTCGTTTGGTCGCGGAAAAACGCGTGTAGTATTCGTCCATGAGCTTGCGAACCGTCTGGCCGATTTGCACATAGTCGGCTTCGTTCAGATTGGCAAGCGAGACACGCGCGGAGGGATGGGGCGTTCCAAACCCTCGTCCGGGCAGCAGCACAACCCCCGATTCCTTGGCGAGGCGGAAGAGAATTTCAGAAGGATCGATCGTCTTCATCATCCAGCGAACAAATGGCTCGCCATAAACTCTGGCTCCCAGAGTTTCGAGATCAAGCAGCGTGTAGTAGTTCACGTCGTTGGGGCCGCGTTCGGGAGTGACGCCGATGGCGCGATATAAGGCTTCCTGGCGATGGCGAATCAGCCGCTTCATGGCGCTCTTGTAGTCCTCGTGCGTATCCATCAATGAGAACAACGAGAAGAGAACCATCTGCACCTGCTGCGGCGTGGAGAGACCGGCGGTGTGATTGAGGGCGACGGTGCGGCTGTCGGCCACCATGCGGTCGATAAACTTCAATTTGCCGGGCTCCGTCGAAATGGAGCTATAGCGCTGCTTGAGGGTTTCCTGCGCATTCCGGGGGAGGGCCTGGAGCTTCTGGTCGAGGATGTTTTCCTCATGAATGGCTATGGCACCAAGCCGCCAACCAGTAGCTCCGAAGTACTTGGAAAAGGAATACACGAGAATGGTGTTGTGCGGACACCGGGCGAATAGCGAAACAAAGTTGTCCGCGAACGTGCCGTATACATCGTCGGTAAGAATGATGAGATCGGGACGCTTCTTGACGATCTTTACCAGTTGCTCGATGCCCTTGTCGTTCATGCGAACCGAGGGCGGATTGCTGGGGTTCACGAGGAAGAACGCTTTGACTTCCGGGTTCAACAGCTTGTCCAACTCCTTGGCGGAATACTGCCAGTGCTGGGTGGCCTCGGCATTTACTTTCACCTCAACCAACTGATAGTCGTTCAGGTGCGGAATCTCGATATAGGGCGTGAAGATCGGCAATCCAAGCGCAATAGAGTCTCCCTTCTTAATCAGGTGGTTTTCGCGCATGGTGTTGAAGATGTACGTCATGGCGGCGGTTCCGCCTTCGGTGGCGAAGACATCGAAGTTGCCGCGCAGCGGATGCCCTCCGGCCATTTCGCGGCGGAGATATTGAGCAACAATCTTTTCGCTCAGCTCCAGCATTCGGCCGGGAACCGGATAGTTGCACCCAAGGATTGCCTCGCACATCTCGTATAAGAAGGCCCCGGCGTTCAGCCCCATCTGGTCGCGTATGTAGGAGACACAAGAGGCAAGAAACTCAACGCCCGGAACTTCGTTATTCTCGCGGGCAAACAGCTCGAAGCGCGCTTCCAGTCCTTCTTTCTTCGGAAACCCGCCTACCCCTTCCGGCATGTAGGCGAACGACCTCTCCGCTTCACGCATGGCGAAGTGCCCGAGTTGCCAGAACCCATGACGCGGTATAGTCGCCAAAAAATTGGGATTGCCCCTGCCGGCATTCAACATCAGACGATCATGGCCGGTAACAGCCAGGTTGATTAAGACATCTTTCAATTCAAAAGGACTAAGAGCCTTGGTTTTCGACATGTCTTGTAGCGGCATAGGTGTGTCTCCATTGACCCTTCTTGGGCCGGTCGTACCTTATTCAAACCAACTTCATTCAAAACCAACTTCATTCAAATCAGCGTCATTCAAACCAACGATCACTCCCAACCAACGATCATGTCAGACCAACGATCACGGGTCCCAGCAAAGTTAGTAAGACGTTAGAAAGCGCATACGTGATTGCAAATGGGACGGTGGGAACCGAGCTCTCGGCCTTCTCCAACAAGGATTCAAAGGCCGGAGTCGAACAACGCGAGCCTGCCAATGCCCCGGCAAGCAGCGCCGAGTTTTTGTACTTCAGGACGTAGCGTCCGAAGAACATTGCGAGCAGAGTCGGCAGCACCGACATCATGACGCCGAGCCCCAGGATGGCTATGCCATGGCTCCTGAGTGTCCTCATCGCTGTAAGCCCCGTGTTGAGGCCAAGAACCGCCACGAACACCGCCAGGCCGAAGTCGCGCAGGAACTGCGCGGCGGCCGAGGGCATGGAACCCACTATGGGGCGTTTTGCGCGGAGCCAGCCAAATATCAGGCCGGCAAGCAAAGCGCCGCCACCCGACCCCATGCTCAAGGCGATGCCATGAACGCGAACCGTAATCAGGCCGAATAGAAGTCCAACCACCATACCGATTCCCAAGTAAATGAAATCGGTCTTGTCGTTGAGAGGCAGCTCATACCCGGCAGCCTCCGCCGCCCGCTTGGTATCCGCCGCGGTTCCGTAGAAGGTTATGACATCGCCATGAACAATCTCGGTTTCCGGAAGAACCGGAACCTCGGACTCCATGCGCGTGATGCTCTGGATGTAGACGCCATGGCTGGTGGAGCGGTCCACGTAAGTTCGAAGGTCGGCGATGCGGGCGTGGTTCATGTCTTTGCGCGTGAAGACCACCATGCGCGTCTGCATGACCAGGGAGTTTCCGAGTGAGTCGATGATTTCGTCGCCTAGTTTGGGAGCGATCTCGACCACCGCGTTGCGGCGGCCCGCGACCACAATTACGTCGCCGGCCTCCAGCATGAGGTCGGGCTTATCGGCCAAGATGCGGCCGTTCCGCTGGAGGCGCTCGATGGTGAGCGCATCGCCCATGGACTTCTCGATCTGCTGGATGCTCTTTCCCGCGCCTTGCCGAATCCGATAGGTACGGCAGACAAATGGAGTTTCAGCGAGCGACTGTCCTTTTGCGAGATCGGTGGACGTGCCCAATAGAGTTTTCTCCGCGCTCTTGGCGTCGGTCCTCAGATCGGATCCCATAAAACGGGGAACGGTCTCAACGCATAGGAAAATGGCCGCCAGCACGCCGATAAGATACGTAACGCCAAAGGCAATGGCGACGTTGGCTTGCAGGCTGTCCGCTTGTTCCTGGGACAAGCCTAGTTTCCCGAGCGCCTCCCCGGCGGTGCCGATCATGGCCGAGGCATTGAGAGAGCCACCGGCGATTCCGGCGGCCAGCCCTTTATCAATATGAAACAGCTTTGCGCCCACGACAATCGTAAGCAGCGCGACCACCGCCACAAATACCGACATGACGACTTCACGCACGGCTGTGCGATTCAGAGAACTGAAAAACTGCGGGCCGCTCTGGTATCCGACGGTATAGATAAAGAGCGCGAACATGATGTTCTTGAGCGAGTCGTCAAGCTTCACGCCAGCCTGACTGACGACGATGGCCGCCAGCAAGGAACCCGCAACTCCGCCAAGCTGAAAGCGACCGAAGTGAATTTTTCCAAGAGCGTAGCCAAGAGCGAGAGAAAGAAACAGCGCGGTCTCCGGAGAGTGCTTGAAAATCGTGTGGAGCCAGCCGTTGCCGATTCCCATGGCTGCGAGCGAGATGCACGATTGCGACCCTTGCATTGCTATCAACATGCCCTTGAAGCCTCGAAGATCCCGCTTGCGGCCTTTCTTACTTCACCCATCACGATCGCGTTCATTTGCTCGCCTCTCATTTTCCCGATTCTCGGGGATATTTATTGATGTAGTAGGTGGCGCTGATCTGAATGCGCGGGGCGATCCACTCAAATCCGTTTTTGCGCACCAGCCATCCGTAGATATACTCGCCGCCCACCAGGAAACTTTGCGTCGGCTGGAAGATGATGTTGGCCGTGGCGTAGTGGCTTACGTGATAGTTCGTCCCGGGATCTTGAGCGGTATTGTTGATGCGCAAATAGCCGTAGCTGACTGTGGAGCGCATCATCTGCGACCAGTAGTGCTGGAACCCTCCTTCCGCCGAGCCTGTGGGGGTGGAAACGAGTTGGTTCTTGGCGTCGAAGCCTACGTCCGATCCAAGGCCAAAATTGTCGTTGTAATAATTGGAAACTCCTTTGCCGAGGATCCCTTGAAAAACCACATTGTCCTTCGTGCCGGGAATCACCTTCCAGACTCCGGAAATAGAGCCTCCGTATCCCTCAACCTGGGCCTGCAACGAGGAATTGGTTGTATTGGTAATTACTCCGCCCACGGAGCGGGATATGCCGGCCAGGTGAAGGTGGCCGTGGTCGTTTTCGTAGTGGTAGAAGGCGATGAGATCGGGCCGGTTTGAGACTGCCACAGGCGAGCCAAACTGAGTGCTGAAGGGAATATCGGTGCCCGATTTTTCCACCGAGAAGCCGACGCTGTGCTGCTTGCTCAGTGGAATGGTGTAGCGTACCTGGGGCTGGCGCAGGCCCATGATGCCGGGAGGCCCCTCAAACTCTAGCGTGTCTGGAAAGGCGTCCGGGTCTCCGAAGGCGCTCCAATACTGTCCTGCGAGCAGATTCTTCCACTGCGCGTATGCCAGGCGCAGATGCAGCGAGTTCCGGTCGTAGTTGCCGAGAAAATCCCATTCAAGATAAGCCTTTACATCGGAACCGTAGATCGACGGCTGGCGAAACTCGAAATTCAGGCGAGAGGGCCGCATTGAGACAGTTGAATCGTGTGTATGTGGCTGGGGAGCGGAAGGGAAGCTCGAGGGCACGTAAGCGCCGTAGTAACTTCCGGCGTAGTTGATGTCGTAGAAATAGTCCGTCTTGATAAACCCGCCCAGCCGCAAGAGAGTTTCCGTGCCGGGAAAACGAAAGAATCCCTTCAGTTCGGGGCTGATCTCTTCGTTATCGATGCGCGCGGTGGTGGTCTCGTTTTGGCCGGCGGTCTCCCGTTCCTGCGTTGCGCGGCCCGTGTGGCGCTGTCGCTGTCCAGGCATCTGAGGAGCCGGGACTTCGGGCTCCTGCTTTTGCTGGTCTTCTTTCTGAGAGTCTTGGGCAATCGCCACTTGGGAGACAGGGACCGCATTACCTCCCTGATTCATGCCGGCATCCACCACTTGCGGGGACTTCGACGGGGCCTGCGCATTTTCCAGTGCGGAAAGGCGCGCCTTCAACTCCAGGGTCAACTGCTCAAGCTGCCGGACCCTGTCCTTTAGCTCCCGATTTCCCAACTCTCCGCCCTTGGGCTCCTGAGAATTTTCCACCTGGGCAAATACGGTAGTTGCGCCTAGAAAAACTAGAAAAACTAGAGAAACTAGAAGAGCCAAGACGTGAAAGGACCAAATTGTTCGGAAGCGGATGAGGCGCATTTCGGGAGTCTTCACGTTCATTTCTTGCTGCAAAGGTAAGCAGCGGGATTTCTCAATTAGAAAGAACGCTTCCGATTCAGGTTGGCTCGATTGAGGCACTGCAGGCGAGAACGCCGTTTTTAGTTACTTATTTATTAATCACTCATATAATAACCCATCATTACCAGTTGGTTACACTATTTGCATCCGCGAGCATTTTGGAAATATGAAAAATAGTGAACTGTAATGACACGGCCTTTGCAATCAATCAGTTACATCGTAAACAGCCCTTACTGTGTTGTCGCACTCAAATGACGATTCCTGCTTGGCAATTGCCGCGGCGATTGCCGGAATCAGCGGATGGATCGTCCGGAACCGGAAATCAAATTTGCAGCACCGATTGGAGCGGAGGTTGAGGGCAGTGTGTTTTCCCGTTGGTTGGAAGTTGGCGAGATTTTTCCTTTTACCGCATGTCGGCCGGAGGTCTTTTGGGGCTGATCGATGTTCCACAAATACATGACCGCATAGGCCCGCCATGGCCGCCAAGCTTCGGAGCGGAGCTCAAGCTCTTTCGCATTCTTGAGTCCCAGAGCCCGCAGAAGCACCAGGTCGCCGGAGGGAAAAGCGTCGGGCTCACGTAAGGCGCGCATGGCGATGTATTGTGCCGTCCACGGGCCGATCCCCCGGATTTCGCACAATCTGGAGAGCAGGGTATTGGAATCGACGACTCCATCAAAGCTGATGCGCCCCTCGCAGACAGCTCGCGCCGCAGCGCGAATTGTCTCCGCCCTTGAGGCGGGAAGGCCCGTCAATCGGGCATCGGCAAGCACCTCGGGAAGAGGGAAGAGATGTGTAAGATTGCCGGCCCCTGAAAGCTGCTTGCCGTAAGCGGTTGCAATTCGCCCCGCAAGGCAGGTGGCCCCTTTCACGCTGATCTGCTGGCCGAGAATGGCTCGTATCGTAAGCTCGAAGCCATCCCAGCAGCCGGGCACCCGCAACCCTGGGTTGGTCTCCAGTGGGCCACGAAACACAGGATCGTTTTGCAGGCTCTGAACGATCGCGGTCCAATCGGCATTCAAATCGAACATCGCGCGAATTCGCTCGACGATATAGAAGAGAGAGCGCGAGTCGCTGAACTGCACGCGCAGGGCGAGCGCATCCTTGCTTTCATCGAGCGATGCCTCGAAATAGCCGTGGCTGCCATTAACGGAGATGGATCTTCGATATTTTCCTTGCTCCACGATCTCAACTCCGGGCGTAGCGCGGGCCGCCAAGAAGGAAAGCATGGCCTGCCAGTTGTACGGAGGGCGATAGCGAAGATGAAAGAGGTACTGGTTTTCCGGTTGGGGTGCCTTTTGGTGCGCGAGTCGGCGTATCTGTGTCGGCGTCCGGTGGTACACCTCGCGGATGCCCGCGTTGAATCGCCGCACGCATCCGAACCCGGAGGCCAAGGCTATCTCGCCCATTGGAAGGCTTGTCTCATCGATCAATTTTTTGGCGAAGTGCAAACGGCGCGTTTGCGCGACCGCAGTGGGAGTTGCTCCCAGGTGTTTCAGAAACAGGCGGCGAAGGTGACGTGGGCCTAGTCCGAGGCGCTCGGCGAGCGCTTCCACGCCGCCTTCTTCAAGCCCGCTTTCGTGGATCAAACGCAGCGCACGGGAGACCGTGCTGGGAGTGCCCAGCCACGCTGGGGTACCGGGGGCGCACTCCGGACGGCACCGCAAGCAGGGCCGGAACCCAGCTTCTGCCGCCGCCGCCGCAGTCGGGAAATATCGGACATTCTTTTCTTTCGCGGTTCGTGCAGGGCAGATAGGGCGGCAATAAACTCCGCTGCTAAGCACGGCGATGAAGAACTTGCCATCGAAGCGGGCGTCGCGCGAAAGCCGGGCGCGGGAGCATACGTGTAAATCCAGGTCCATATCGTAGAGTCACTTCGTCCAGATAGCTTCATCATAGACGAGCAGCCTGGAACCACTAGACGTTTTCGGACGGAAATACAAACGGATGAGATCGAGGATTCTCCTTATCGTTTTCAAGCAAGTGAGGAAGCAAGAAATAACGTAGCTGCCGGCGTCATCGCCTCCCCTTGCTCCGAGCGCAAAGACCAAGTGCGCGCTCTCCACAAAGGATGGGGGCAACCCTCCTGCTCGTGAGGTCATGAATCTTGAGAACCGTTCATCAAATCCCTGCTCTCCACACAGCGGTAGCTGCGATAAAGAGCAAGAAAAGACGAAAATCGGCGTGGCGCTCTCGCACTGCGGCGTGAAACACGCTATCGTGTCCAAAAAACTAAAGCAGCAAATTTAATGGACAATCTCACAAAGCTGGGCCGTATTTTCTTTGCCATCCCCATGATCGTGTTTGGCATTCAGTATGCCGTTTATGGACGCTTCACCCTTGGTTTGCCGCCGGTTCCTCCGTGGACTCCCGGAAGCCCCATCCTTGCGTACCTCACCGGCGCGGCGCTCGCCTTCGCCGGGATATGCATCGCAGTCCGATGGAATGCACGACTCTCCGCTACCTTCTTGGGCTTGTTTTTCCTGTTGTGCGTGCTCTTTCTTCATGGGCAACGGCCGGGACCGATCCTTCGCGAGGGCAATGCCAGGACCGTGGCCTTTGAGCCGTTGGCATTGGCTGCGCTGGCTTTCATTCTGGCAGGAGCGCTGGGCGTTGAGCGTCGATCGTCCCAGACCTGGGGTGGCGCAACCAACTTGCTGGCCAAGCTCGGACCTTATCTGTTTGGTTTTTGCATGATTGTCTTCGGCGTTCAGCACTTCATGTATGCGGCCTTTATCGCCAATATCGTTCCGTCGTGGATCCCCGGCCATATCTTCTGGGTGTACCTGACCGGAACAGGCATGATCGTTGCTGGGCTTTCCATTGCCCTGAACATTTTTGCCCGGCTGAGCGCCGCCGGCTTGGGGCTCATGTTCCTGTTGTGGTTCATCGTTCTTCATACGCCCCGCGTTATCGCCCAACTGCATCACGGAGACGAATGGACGAGCGCCTTCATTGCCCTGGGTATGTGCGGCGGCTGTTTTGTGATCGCCGCAGCCGGATTACCCAAGCGTGGAGACTCATGGGCAGACGCGTAAAAGGCCTATCGCATGGATTATTCATGAAATGGGCAACAAGGCTGACTTTGCAGGATGAGGGCACCTGAAAACAGGGCGAGGCAGGTTAAGGCCCTTCAAGTCGGGTGTTTGGCAATGTTCCAGTGGCGGCGGGTCGGCTGGAGTGAGAGCGGAGTTACCGGAACTTCACCCACGACATCTTCGCCTCCTGAATGTGCTTCCCGCAGTTCCGTGTATCTGTGCCGTGCCTCTGGCACTCAATCGTTTAGTACACTTCCCACCGTTCCGCAGGGCGGCTCGCGAAGATCGCGCGCCGCTCTGCTTCACAGTGGGCTAATCCTGTTGGCGCGCCTCTGGCGCTCGAAGCTACGACTGTGCACATTTCCGCTTTCCCATCCAGCGTTCGAACTGCCGAAATGCCCGATTACGGGATTACAACAAATGCCAGGAAATAACAGAGAGTTGTGTTGTGCTATCGTCGTCGATTATCCGGGCCCCTGGTATCGTTTATTGGGCATCGCTCACCCTCAAATGTTGCTCAAGGCTTTGCTCGAGGATGCGTGTCCATTGACGACATTCTCTGAGCAGGCATCGCTGCGTTCCTGAAGATAGCTGCAGTAAGCGGCGAGGCGATCCGGGATCGCCTGATAGAAGATAAACTGACCGCGCCGGCGTGACGAAATCAAACCTGCCCGACTAAGAACGCGCAAATGATGGGAGACGGTTGCGGCAGAGAGCGTGTCGCAAGCCGCAAGTTCGCTGCAAAAAACCTCATTGCGGTCGGCAATTTGCCGGTAGATGCCCAACCGCATGGGATCTCCAAGCGCCTTTCCAATCGCCGCTGCTTCTCTTGCAGGTAACGTGGCCATAGCCTTTTGATGCTTGCAAGCTGCTTGCCAGTTCATCCAATTGCAAACAACTTTAATGCAATTTCCTTGAGAATCCCTATTCGCCGGTTTTTTTTGAATCTCGATGTTTCGATAAACATCTAAGAGGACATTTACAACGTACGTGCCGTGCAATTCTTCGCCTGTGATAAGGGGCAGGTCTTAACCCAAAACTAGATGACCTGAACGAAGGAGCGCATGGGGCGCTGGCGCCTACGTGTCTCTAAACACAAGCTTCAAGAACCAAGCTTTTAGGAAACCGGCTTTAGGAAACTAGGAGAAGAAATGCATTCGGGAGCAAGATATTTTGCAAAGAAAGAGATGGTATGGCCATTCTTGCTGTTCACCGCTGTGAGCGCCGTTGTCGGCCTGGCGACGGGATGCTCGAGCGCAGCGCAATCGCAGCAACAGCCACAGTCGCCTCCAGCGGTGAATGTATCGGAGGTGGTTTGCCGGCAGTTTGAAGAGACGGACGAATTTACCGGACGCCTCGGAGCCGTGAACACTGTGGAGGTGAGGCCGCGTGTTTCGGGCTACCTGGAGAGCGTCCACTTCAAAGAAGGCGCAATCGTTCAACGGGGCGACTTGCTGTTTCAGATCGATCCCCGTCCGTTCCAGGCGGAAGTCGATCGGCTAAGGGGTGAGTTGGCGCAGGCGAAGGCGCAGTTGGCCCGCGCCCAAAGCGACTTTCAGCGCGCGGAACGGCTTCATAACAACAATGGAATGTCCGCCGAAGAATACGACCGCCGGGCATCGGCAAGGGGAGAGGCGGAGGCGCACATCGCGTCAACCGAAGGAGCGCTTCGCGGCGCTGAATTGAACCTGGAGTTCACGCGAATCACTGCCCCGATTACGGGTCGCGTGAGCCGTGCGGACGTCACGGAAGGAAATCTGGTTGCCGCCGGTCCAGCGCAGGTAAGGCCGCTCACGGTACTGGTTTCGCTCGATCCGATTTATGCCTACTTTGACGCCGATGAGCAAACCTATCTTAAATACGCCCGCGTAGCCGGACACACTGGCTCACGCTCCCGTGAAATTCGCAGCAAAGTGCTTCTGGGCCTCGCCGATGAAGAAAGCTTCCCCCACACCGGCACTCTGGACTTTGTGGACAACCAGGTGAGTTCGACGACCGGCACGATCAGGGTCCGGGCGCGGTTTGCCAACGCAGACCTGGCGCTGACACCCGGCTTATTCGCGCGCGTCAAGCTCCAGGGCGGCGGCTCTTATCACGGGTGCCTGGTGAAAGACGAAGCTATCTCCACCGATCTCAATCAGAAGTTTGTGTTGGCCTTGGGGAAGAACAATGCGGCTGAGTACCGCGTGGTCAAGCTCGGGCCGATGCTTGACGGCCTCCGAGTCATTCGCGACGGCCTGCACGAAGGCGACGTGATTGTCGTGAGCGGCCTGCAGCGCGTGCGCCCAGGAGGCGCGGTCACTCCTACGCGGGTGACCATGAATGGCGCGTCCTGAAACGTGGCGCAGGAAGCCGCTCCGGCCTCTACCCAGACAAACGAAACAGAAAACGGCCGCGCAGGCGGCGTACGGCAATAATGCGAGATTTACGATGAAGCTTTCCAATTTTTTTATCGATCGGCCGATTTTTGCCGGTGTAGTTTCGATCATCATTTTTGTGATGGGCGCGCTTGCGTACTTGCGGCTCCCATTGAGTGAATACCCTGAAGTGGTGCCGCCGACGGTTGTGGTGCGGACCTCCTATCCTGGAGCCAATCCGACTGTTATTGCCGACACTGTAGCCTCTCCGCTGGAGCAGCAGATCAACGGCGTCGAGGGCATGCTCTATATGTTTTCGCAGGCCACGGCGGATGGCGTGATGACGCTGACCGTAACCTTTGGTCTGGGAACCGATCTCGACAAGGCACAGGTGCAGGTCCAGAACCGGGTGGCAACGGCCCTGCCGCGATTGCCTCCCGAGGTACAGCGCCTCGGCGTGACAACCGACAAGACATCCCCGGACCTGCTTCTGGTGGTCCACCTGCTATCGCCCGATAATCGCTATGACACGCTCTACCTGGCTAACTTGGCCGTCTTGCAAGTGAAGGACGAATTGAATCGTCTGCCCGGCGTGGGCAACGTGCAGATCTTCGGTGCCGGTGACTTCAGCATGAGGGTCTGGTTGAATCCCGACCAGCTAGCCTCCCATAGCCTGACGGCTACCGATGTAGTCTCAGCAATTCGCGAACAAAACGTACAAGTGGCGCCGGGAGTGCTTGGGGCTCCACCAACCAAAACCAACAACACTGCGTTCCAGCTTCTGGTGAATACGCAAGGGCGGTTGAGCAACGAGGAAGAGTTTCGCAACATTATCGTCCGCGCCGGGCGGGATGGCGAGATCACGCGCATTCGCGACCTGGGGCGCGTAGAGTTGGGATCGAGCAGCTACGCCCTTCGCAGCCTGCTCGACAACAAGACTGCCGTGGCCTTACCAATTTCCCAGCGGCCCGGTTCCAATGCCCTGGAAACCGCGCAGCAAGTGCGCGATACGATGGCGCGGCTGAAGAAGTCCTTCCCGGAGGGCGTGGACTATAGTTTTGTGTACGACCCCACGGTCTTTGTGCGGCAGTCTATTGAGGCTGTCGGACACACGTTTGTCGAGGCGCTTCTGTTGGTGGCGCTCGTGGTGTTGGTCTTCCTGCAAACTTGGCGGGCCTCGTTGATTCCGCTGTTGGCGCTGCCGGTCTCGCTGGTGGGAACCTTCTCGGTCATGCTGGCGCTCGGCTTCTCGCTTAACACCCTCTCGTTATTTGGGCTGGTGCTGGCCATCGGCATTGTTGTAGACGATGCAATCGTGGTCGTCGAGAACGTCGAACGCCACATCGAAGAAGGCTTGTCACCCAGGGATGCGACGCGGCGGGCCATGGAGGAGGTAAGCGGCCCGATCATCGCGATTGCTTTGGTGCTGGCGGCGGTGTTCGTGCCCACGGCGTTCATCAAGGGATTGTCGGGCGAGTTCTATAAGCAGTTCGCGCTGACCATTGCGATTTCCACTGTTATCTCCGCGTTTAACTCGCTGACGCTCAGCCCGGCCCTGGCGGCTCTGCTCCTGAAGCCGCGCGATGCCAAGAAGGACGCGCTGACACGCGCCATCGACTTCGGCTTTGCCTGGTTCTTCAAGCCGTTTAACAAGATCTTCGCCAAAGCATCGTCCGGATACCGCAAGCTCGTGAAGCAAACGTTGCGCGTGAGCGCCGTTGCCCTGGTCGTCTATGTGGCGCTTGTGGGAATCACCGGCATCGGCTTCTCGAAGGTTCCAGCCGGGTTCGTACCCACGCAGGACAAACAGTACCTGGTCTCATTGGCGCAGTTGCCGAATGGCGCAACACTGGATCGAACCGAGGAAGTCATTCGCAAGATGTCCGATGTTGCCCTCCATCATCCGGGAGTGCAGAGCGCCGTAGCGTTTCCGGGCCTCTCGATCAACGGCTTTACCAATAGCCCTAACTCGGGAATCGTCTTTGTCACGCTCAAGCCGTTCGAGGAGCGCCGCTCCCCGGAACTCTCGGCCAATGCGATTGCCGGGGCCTTGAATCAGAAATTTGCGTCGATTCAGGAGGCATTCATTGCTATCTTTCCACCTCCTCCGGTGCAGGGGCTTGGGACTGTAGGAGGTTTCAAGCTTTATCTGGAGGATCGCGGAGGCAGCGGGCTGGAGGCTCTCTACAAAGAAAATGAGGAGGCTCTAAAGGCAGGCAATCAGACACCTGCGCTCGCCGGCCTGTTCTCCAGCTTCGACGTGAATGTGCCTCAGATCAATTCACACGTCAGCCGTGAAAAGGCTAAGACCTACGGGATCGCCCTGAACGACATCTTCGATACGATGCAGGTGTACCTGGGCTCCCTCTACGTCAATGACTTCAACCGTTTTGGACGAACCTATCAGGTCAACGTTCAGGCGGAGTCTCCTTACCGGCTGCATCCCGAAGATATCGTGCGATTGAAGACGAGGAATGCGGCCGGAGAGATGATTCCACTCGGGTCGGTTGTTACCGTGCAACCCAGCTATGGTCCCGACCGGGTCATGCACTATAACGGCTTTCCCGCCGCTGAGATCAACGGCGCGCCCGCTCCGGGCTTCAGTTCAGGCCAGGCGGAGACCGCAATGGCAAACTTGCTCAACGAGCGGCTTCCAAATGGCATGAAGTTCGAGTGGACCGAACTCACTTATCAGAAGATTCTGGCCGGCAACACGATGGTCTACATCTTTCCGTTGTCGGTGTTCCTGGTGTATCTGGTGCTGGCGGCGCAGTACGAAAGCTGGTCGCTGCCGCTGGTGGTCATCCTGATCGTTCCCATGACCTTGTTTTCGGCCATTGCGGGAGTCTGGCTATTGCATGGGGACAACAACGTGTTTACGCAGATCAGTTTGATCGTGCTGGTGGGACTGGCCTGCAAGAACGCGATTCTGATCGTAGAGTTTGCGCGCGAGCAACAGCTTGCGGGGCTCACTGCGGTCGACGCGATTCTGGAAGCGTGCCGTCTCCGCCTTCGTCCGATTCTGATGACGTCGTTTGCGTTCTCGATGGGTGTGATTCCGCTGATGCTGTCTTCGGGCGCGGGCTCGGAGATGCGGCAGGCCATTGGTGTTGCCGTTTTCTTCGGAATGGTGGGCGTTACTTTCTTTGGTTTGCTTCTGACTCCGGTCTTCTATGTAGTGGCCGAGAAGATCATCGAGTCCCGGAGCAAGAAAATCTCGGCAAACAGGGAACTTGTTGCCGTGGCGTCTACAGAGGTTGGGTCGTAATGAAGATGAAGTATTTTGGCACGTTCGTTTTATGTTTCGTCTCGCTATTGTTAGCAGGCTGCGCTGTGGGGCCGCACTATAAGGCCCCGGCTCCGCCCACGGTCCAGTTTCACTCTGCCGATCCGAGTCTGGTGAGCCAGGCGCCGCTCACTGGGCTGTGGTGGAAGCAGTTTGAGGACCCGGTGCTCGACTCATTGATGGATCGGACGCTGGCGGCAAACAACAATATCCTGATCGCGCGGGCAAGGCTGGCGGAGTCCAGAGCCGTGTTCGATGAGCGCAAGCTCGACCGCTACCCGGTTGCGCCTGCCGATGGCTCATACACTTATAGCAAAGAGCAGATTCCGGGGTTTGGAGACGCACGCCGTACGATCAACACCTTTCGCGCCGGGTTCGATGCCTTTTGGGAGTTGGACGTGTTTGGCCGGGTCAACCATGAGGTTGCCGCCGCCCGTGCCGGAACAGAGGCTTTCGCGGCCGATCTGCGGGACGTGCAGATAAGCGTGGTCGCGGAATTGGCCCGCAACTATTTTGAGCTTCGCGGGGCGCAGTGGCGCTTGGCGGTGGCGGAGCAAAGTCTTCTCAATCAGCGCGAGACTCTGCGTTTGACGCAATTGCGCCGCGACGCCGGGGTTGGCGAGGAACAGGATGTGGCGAGCGCCGCCGCCCGCGTGGCGGCGACCGAGGCGACAATCCCCGGATTTCAATATGAGGTTTCACGGGCCGGCTATCGGGTTGCGGTTCTCACCGGCGTTCAGCCTGGAGAACTGAAGGCCGATCTTTCTCCGAGAAACTATCCGCCCATTGCAAGGGCCCTGCCGATTGGCGATCCGGGCGAGTTGTTGCAGAGGCGTCCGGATGTGCGCGCCGCGGAGCGCCGCCTGGCTTCGGCAACGGAGCAGCAAGGCGAAACCGTGGCCGAGATGTTTCCCAAGGTCAGCGTTTCGGGTTTTCTTGGATTTCTGGCGGGAAGGGGCAATCTATTCGCCACCGCAAGCTCAGCGGCATGGTCGGTTGGCCCAACGATCTCATGGTCGGCATTCGATCTAGGACGCGCTCGTGCACGGGTTCGCGGCTCGAAGGCGGCTACCGACGAAGCCGTCGCAATTTACCAGGACACAATCCTGCGCGCCCTGGAAGAAACGGAAAACTCGCTGGCCAATTATCACACCCAACAGGCACGGCTGGTGAAGTTGAACGATCAGGCCCGCGAAAGCAAGCGCGCTGCCGATATTGCGCGGCTTCGCTACCGCGAGGGCGTCATCGACTTCCTCTCTCTGCTGGATGCCGAGCGAACTCAATTGCAAGCCGAAGACGGCGTGGCTGAGGCCGAGAGCGACGTTTATGTGGCTGTGATCTCCGTGTACAAGGCGCTGGGCGGTCCCATCGATCAGCAGGCGCAGCCTTAAGGGATAAGCATAGAATCTGTCTTCCTAAAGACCAGTTGGGGGCAGGCTAATACCCTGCCTTCAAATACTTCAAAGCTTGGCTGGCGATTCGTTTCAGCTATGGATGATATTCTCTTGTTAGTTGTTCAACCACACATTGGTGTAGGGCAATCGCATGAAAGCATCCCATTGATGTCCAATGGATGGGTTAATTCCTTTGAGACATAATCCCTGTTAAGTCACGATTGAGATTTGGGCGGGATTTCTCTGCCGCGCCGCTGGCGCTCCAATTTTTTATGCTCAGTTACCCACGGCTGCGCTACGCTTCGCCATGGGCTACCCTCTTGTCGCGCCGCTGGCGCTTGCAAACGTCGTGTGAACGCTTGTGTCGTCCAACTCGATTCTTTAAAAAGCCGAAGTATCACTTCTGATTCTTCCAACATACCTTCTCTTCTATTACTCCATTGACCTAAACCGGCCCAATGACGCAGTCGGAGCGGTTTCAAATGGCCGTTAGGCACATCAAAAATAGCGCAACCCGTCCAATATTTTTCACGTAATTGCCTTGCACATTGGTGGAAACTGGATCAAACTCAGCCATGAAACAAGTCCTGGCCGCTTTCCTACTAGCTGCTTTGCTCTCCACTCAGGCTGTTACCCAGTCAACTAGATCCCCCGCTTCATTAGACTCGAACAGACGGGACTCGAACGGACATGACTCGAACGGACGGGCCTCGGGCGGACACAAGCAGTCTCAGCAAGACCTATACGCTCCGCGACCGAAACCTGAAACGTACCGTGACGTGGTGGCCGCCAACAACCGTTTTGCTATCGATTTCTTCAAAGCCACCTTTGAGGAGACTCCGGACAAGAACATTTTGACCGCTCCCGCATCGCTCTCCTACGCGTTTGGTTTGTTGATGAATGGCGCGAGAGGCACGGGCCGCGACCAGATCGCCGCCGCGTTTCACTTAGCGGATATTCCTCCCGAGCAAATCAATCAGGGCAATGCGGTCTTATGGTCCATACGACAGTCTCATGAGGTCAAGCAGTCCGACCTGCAGCCATCTTCTGTAAAACATCCCCACGCGGAGTTCCTTGGAGAAATTGGGGCAGATGGACGCACCTTCCAGCCATACATCATGGCCTCGGCTATGTGGGTGCCGAATCATCTGTTCACGCCGAGTTTTCAGGCCATCAATTCCGGAGTCTACAAGCTCAGGCACTTTTCTCAGTTTCCTACGGCAAGCGCGATCAACGAATGGTCATCTCAAGTTACCCATGGCAAGATTACTGCAATCGTGGATGACGTAAGCAAGGAAGATTTCATTTTGGCGACCGTCACTTACTTTAATTCTCGCTGGGCGGACCCTTTTTCACCAGGGAAGACGCATGATGGCGATTTCACTCTATTGAGTGGTGAGAAAAAGCGCGTTCCTTTGATGGTCCAGGCTCGAGAATTCGAGTACCTCAGGGGGGATTCGTTTCAAGCGGTGACCCTCCATCTCCACGATGCGGCCATGATGATTTTTTTGCCTGACGAGGACTCCAGCCTGCAAGCTTTTGTGGCCTCTCTCACACCTGACAAATGGAGCGAATGGACCCGGCAGTTTGCGAGAAAGGAAGGTCATCTCGAACTGCCGCGTTTCGAGGTGAATCAGGAGAGAGATACGAAGTCGGTGCTAAAGAAGATGGGGTTAACCAGCCTGTTCTCGGATTATTCCACCTTTGTCCCTATGGTTGGCGCTCGCGGGGCCGTGCTGACCAGGCTCCAGGAGGGAGCTTCCATGAAGGTGGACGAAGTCGGAGCGGAGGTGACCTCTTACGGAGTCGTAGGCGGCGTAATCGGTGGAGTCTGTGGCAATTGCCCACAGCCAGAGCCATTCAAAATGATTATGAATCGGCCATTCTTTGTGGCCGTAATCGACACGAGGACGAATGAGACCTTGTATCTCGGCGGCATCGTTGAGCCGTGAAAGGAGCCAGCCCTTTCGCCTACAGAAAGTGAAACCACGGCTTATAGGTTGTCGGCTTCCGGGTTTGTTGTCTTATAAGTCCTCTTGGATGAATTGAGGGCTGAGGTGAACGTCAAGCTGGATGAGCGGTGAATTGCCAATCGCCTTAAAGCTGTGGATCTCGCCGGCCTTGATCACAAAAATATCGCCCGCGCCGCCTTCGAAGGTCTTTCCGTTGACCGTCCATATTCCGCGGCCTTCACGGATGAACTGAACCTCATCGTATGGATGGCGATGAGGCCCTGGGCCGGAGCCGGGCTTCCCGTGGAAGAGAAATACCGAAACATTCGTGCCGCCATGTTCAGCGCCCACGAACCGGTGCGAACTGCCGACGAAGGGCAAATCTTCTTGTCGAACGTGATGCATCGCTAGCTTCCTCCAGAATTGATTGGATGAATGTGGTTTCGATCCCGCTTAAGGAATGGTGCCTGGCCGCCAGCGTGCTGCGTTTATAATAGAGTAACGTCGTTTGTTCGAGAGATTTTGCTCATGTCTACTCAGACCATTGCGGTTGCTATGTCCGGGGGAGTGGATTCGTCCACTGTCGCGGCCATGCTCTGTGCCGAGGGGCACAAGGTCGTCGGGTTGACCATGCAGCTATGGAACCAGCGCCGCCTCGCGGGGCAGTCTGGAATGCCCGAGCAGGTCCAGGGCCGCTGCTGCTCGATCGATGATGTTTATGACGCTCGCCGGGTAGCCGAAGATCTGAACATCCCTTACTACGTAGTCAATCAGGAAGACCGGTTTGAGAACGACGTGATCCGTCCGTTTGTCGAAGAGTATCTCTCCGGAAGGACGCCGATTCCGTGCAGCCTGTGCAACAACCACCTCAAGTTCGATCAGCTATTGATTACGGCGCGCCAGATTGGGGCGGAGATGCTGGCGACCGGCCACTATGCGCGCTGCGAATTTGACGAGCAGAGAAATCGCTGGCTGCTGAAGCGGGCGGCCGATCCGGCCAAGGATCAGACCTATTTCCTCTTTGGGCTAACCCAGGAGCAGCTCAGCCGAACGCTCTTTCCTTTGGGGCACATGACGAAGCCGCAGGTGCGGGACGTGGCCCGGCAACACGCGCTGGCGCTCGCGGAAAAGGCCGATTCGCAGGAGATTTGCTTCGTCCCGGGCGGCGACTACAAAACGTTTATCGATGCTTATTTGGCGGAGCAGGGTGAATCTCTGCCCGATACCTCCGGGAAGATTGTCACAACCGAGGGCAAGGTTCTGGGAGACCACGCGGGCATCCATAACTTTACCGTCGGTCAGCGCAAGGGGCTTGGCGTGGCCACAGGAACTCCGCTCTATGTGATCCAGATCAATGGCGAGAAGGGCGAAGTCACCGTGGGCGGGAACGACGATCTAATGCACCATTCTCTCCTGGCCCATAAGATGAACTGGATTGCTCTTGATGCGTTGCGCGATCCCATTCGTGTGCAGGCCAAGATTCGCCACCGGCATGAGCCTGCTCCAGCCACAGTGGAGAATGCTGCCAACGGAGAGGTTCGCGTGACTTTTGATGACGCGCAACGCGCCATTACTCCGGGGCAGGCCGTTGTCTTCTATGACCATGACGTGGTCGTGGGCGGAGGATGGATTGCCGCAGTGGAGGCCTCCTCGTCGGTTCCTGCTAAGTCCTCAAAGGCCGCCTCATAAAGCCTGGTTTCTATAGGTCTGCTTTTTAAAGCTTTTGTTTCAGGGAGTGAAAGGGCGCTGATTTCGCCTTTAGGCGCGGCGCTCCTTACCCGCCTATTACGAGGGGAATTACCGTTGCCTTGGCTTTTCCGCCGATGATCTCTATTCTTCCTACGCTCACCGGCAGGTTGAACCGGCGTGGACCCGCGCTGCCCGGATTGAAATAAAGTACGCCGTCTTTCTCTTCCTGCTTAGGCTGGTGGGAATGTCCGCTGATCACGACGGAGAATCCCGCCGCGCGAGGATTTAAGTCGATCGCATTTACGTCGTGAATCAGAAAGAAATGCAGTCCGGCAAGCTCGATGACTTCCGTCTCCGGGAACTGCAGCGTCCACGGTTCCCGGTCCACATTACCCCGAATCGCCGTGACTGGAGCGATGCGTTGCAGGGCCGGAATGATTTCCTCGTCCCCAATATCTCCGGCGTGGAGAATGTGCTGCGAGCCGCGCAAAGCATCCAGAGCTTCCGGGCGAAGCAGGCCATGGGTGTCGGAGATTACGCCTACGATCATATTCCGGCCACAATACGGGAACGCGGATCCATCAGGTCGCGGAGCGCATCCCCAATGAAATTGAACGATAGCACGGCTAGCATCACGATCAAAGCCGGAAACAGCACCAGGTGGGGCGCGTCGAAAAGGTGGGAACGGGCATCGTTGAGCATCGATCCCCAACTTGCCGTTGGCGGCGGAACGCCCAGGCCGAGAAAGCTCATGGTTGCCTCCGCAAGTACGGCGCCGGCCATGCCGATTGCAGCCTGCACAATCACCGGTTGGAGAATGTTGGGCAGGATGTGCCGGGTAACGATACGCCAGTCGCTTGCGCCCAAGGCCCGCGCCGCCTCAATGAACTCCCTTTCCTTTACCGCCAGGACCTGGGCTCTCACGAGCCGCGCGTAGCCGACCCATCCTCCGATACAAAGGGCGAGAATCAGGTTCAAGATTCCGGGGCCAAGAAAAGCTACAAATGCGATGGCAAGTAGTATTCCTGGAAACGACAGGAAGGCGTTCATAATGATCACGTTGAACACCTTGTCGGCGACGCCTCCGTAGTAGCCGGCAATCGATCCAATGATCAGCCCAAGGGCCAATGATCCCGCCACCACGCTGCTGCCCACCAGCATCGAGATGCGGGCGCCATAAATCGTTCGCGACAGGATGTCGCGGCCAAGTTCGTCGGTGCCAAACCAGTGGGATGCACTGGGAGCTTGCAGGCGAGAGGGAAGATCGATGAGCGCCGGATCTTGGGGTGCAATCCAGGGAGCGAAGCACGCGAAGAACACGAAGATTGCTACGAGGACAAGGCCAACGGCTGCCAGCCGGTTCTGGCGTCCTAGCGACGAAACCGAAGTCCATGCCGAGGCGAATGTCACTGCAGCAACGATCATAAACCAGCCCATCCTACCTAGCGTTCACGATCGGGAACATTGGGCCGCGTATGGGTTCAGAGCTGGGTGGCAGTGAGAGCTAGGATTTGCTCTTGCGCGATGATTTAGCGGGCACCAGAAGGTTATTCGTTACCGAGAACACTCCGGACACGCCGTTCGCGCGGATGCCGACAATGTTCTTGTCTCCCTGGCTATCCACCGCTCCCTCCAAGGTTACATGGCCGCCGTCGACGATGATGTGGATCGGACGGTTTGATCCCACTCCATAACGCTGCAGGGGGCCGTATCCATAGATTGCTCGAAAGAGTTGGCGCCGCAGGCGATCGTCCATGGGCGAAGGTGGAAGCACATGAATTTCGTTCCTGACATGCTCGACGCCCTCGACCTTTTTTACCGACTGTTCGGCGTCATTTTTGAGTGTGGGATTGGCCACCGCGCCCAACAAGACAACGTCGTAGCCTTCAATTTTGAAGCTGAGTATGTCGAAAACGCCAAAATAAGGCAGCATGAGGAGCTTATGCCTGACTTCGCGCTCCACGCGCTCGTAGAATTTGGCCGACGGTTGCGCGTTATTTTGAGCCGGAAGATTGGAAGGTACGAGAAAGAGGCCCAGGCAAACAAATGCCACAGTGGATAAGAGTTTCATTGACAATTCCTCCTTCGCCCCCTATATCCTATTGTCAGTCTTAACCCGCGATTTCGACAATAGTTATGGCGACGGATTTCTCTGCCCGGCTAAAAAGCGCAACCTCCGAACTGCGAGACATCGAGAAAGAGCTGAAGCTGCAGGACAAGCCCGATGCTCAGCTTTTGCAAGCCTTTCGCGAAGCTCTGGACAACGCCCGCACCACAGCCTGGACCGTCAATGAATTGCAGAATGTGCGCCAAAGCGGAGCAAGCTCAAAGGCGCTCCAATCATTCCTGGCCGCCGAACGCCTGCGGCGTGTCACGAAGATGGTGGAAGACCTATGCGCCGCACTGGAAAGCGGGGAGATTGCCATGGAAACTCACGCTATTGAAACATTGAGCGGCTTTCTGGATACCCTGCAATCGCGGCTTTCGGCCTTAAATAAATAAGAGGATTTGGGGCGAAAGCCATCTTATATCGTTTTCAGCGATCTTGAGTCCTGCTCCCGCTTATGGCCGAAAACGCCTCAGTGGGTTTTCTGCCCACGCTTCGGCCTTTGCTCACGCTGCGTCTTTTGTTCACGCTTTGGTTTTTGCTCACGCTGGGGCCTTTGCGCGCCAGCAGCAGATCTCTGCGCGGCCGGTTGCGGAGGGCGCCGGTTTTTGAGACGGCGTAAAGATTCGATCTCTCTTGCAGAAAGCTTGCGAAACTGGCCAGGCTCCACGTCGAGTTGCAGCGGACCATAACCAACGCGCTTGATCTTCTCTACGTGATGGCCGATCTCTTCAAACATTCTGCGAATCTGGCGATTGCGGCCCTCAATCAAAGTGACCTCGTACCAGGGATTCGTCGCATCTTTAAAAAGACGAATCTGCGCGGGCGCGGTGTGAACCGCCTTCATGCCTCTTATGCCTGGTCGCGCACCGATACGAATTCCAGAACGAAGCTTTTCGATATTGTCTTCCGTCGCCTTGCCGCTGATTTTCACGAGATAGGTCTTGGGTACGTGAGATGCCGCGCGCGTGAGTTGATTGGCAAGCTCGCCATCATTGGTCAGCAACAAGAGCCCTTCACTCGCGAAGTCCAGACGGCCAACAGGATAAATCCGCTCTCCAACGCTCTGCATCAACTCCATTACCGTTGGACGGTGTTCAGGATCGGAGACCGTGGTTACGTACCCTTTGGGTTTGTTCAACAGAAAGTAGATATGGCGCGCTGCGCCCCGCAGCAGCTTGCCATCGACTTTGATGTGGTCATGCTGCGGGTCCGCTTTGGTTCCCAGCTCCGTGACCGTCTGGCCATTGACGGTCACCCTTCCTTGGGAGATCAGCTCTTCCGCTTTGCGGCGTGAGGCAATCCCAGCGGCAGCGATGATCTTTTGCAGGCGCTCCATCTCGGATGTACCTTTAGAAAGCACTCTCAACCCACCGGCCCTTCGGATGCCTTGGAAGCTGCGGCAGCAACGGTTGTGTCTTCCGTAGCATGAGATTCCTCCACAGCCGTTGGCTCGACATGGTGGGCATGATGAACTTCTTCTTCCGCCACAGCCAGTGGATGCGAATCAACAGACTGAGCCTCGACTGTCTGAGGCTCGGCGGCCTGGGGCTTCACGGTCTCAGGGGCTGCGAATTGAGAATCAGCAGGCGTCGAATCAGCGATGGTTGAATCAGCCTCCGGCGAATCGACAGTCGGGGAATCAGCTATATATGAATCACCCGAGTGCTGTGACTCGGAAGCATGCGACGGCTCGCTCGTATGCTCGGATGCGTCGAGCACGACTGGCGTTTCCAAAGGTTGGTTTGCTTCAGGCTCGCTTGCTTCTGCGAGAGAATCCATTTGCGCTTCAGATGGATGAGAGCTCTGCTCTTCCTGTGTTCTTTGGGTAGCCGTTTCCTCGGTGTCTTCTGCAGTGTCTTCCGAAGTATTTTGGGTCGTTTCTTGGGCGGCAGTGTCTTCGGCGTTTTCTTCGCCCGTATCCGGTACGCCGGTGGCATCGGCAATCGACACGTCCCGGGCATCGAACAACTCTGCTTGGCCCTGACCGGCGGCAATTTTTTCAAACTCTTCGATGCTAGGCAGTTCGCCCAGATCTTTCAGGCCAAATCGCATCAAAAAGTCTTTCGTCGTTTTGTAGAGCATGGGCCTGCCGACCACCGCTTTTCTTCCGGAGGTCGTAATCAATTTGCGCTCCAGGAGAGTACCGATCACTCCACCGGAATCGGCCCCGCGGATTTCGCTGATTTCAGGGACCGTCACCGGTTGTTTGTAAGCGATGACAGCCAGTGTTTCCAAAGCCTGAAGCGAAAGCTTGATCGGCGGTTTTAAGCTCTTGGCGAAGGCGCGTACCACATCGTGGTGCTCCGGCTTGGTCGACATGCGATATCCGCCCGCTACCTGACGGACTTCAATGCCTCGCTCCGGCTTGTCATATTCGGCGATCAGCTCTTCCAGAATCGGAGTCAAAAGCGTGCGAAGCTCTAGTTTTTCCGCTTTCTCCGCCGCTCGCTTTCCAGCTGGCCCCTGGTCCGGTGCAGCGCCCTTGTGCGATGGCTGTTGTTCGGTGGGCTGCTTTTCCGTTGGCGCAGTCTCCTGCTTACGTGCTTCTGTTTCTTGTGTTCCTTGCGCTTCTTGCTGCGCTTGCTCCAACTCCTGATTCACCGCATGCTGGTCCGCTGCCTGCTGCTCTCCCGCGTGTTCTGGAGTGGCATTCTCTTCCGGCCCGGTCCCGTTTTCCGAGGGCTGGTGGGCGGGCAGAGTCTTCAGAGCCAGCAAGTCTTCTTTGAGCAGCGCCGCCATGTGGTCGATACCAATCGGCTCTTCCGCCGCGTAAATCAGTGCTTCAAGTTTGGTTTTAATAATAGACATGAGATCGGTTTCGGTTACTTCCAGTCATCTAATTTCCAGGCGTCTATTTCCAGGCGTTTATTTCCAATCTTCTATTTCCAATCATCGCGAACCGCGGAGCCTTCTCCCAGAACGGTGTCGAACATTTGATGTTTCTTGATTAAGATATCGCCAAACACCCGCTCCTGGCGCAGGAGGACGGCCTGCAACCGCACCAGTTCCAGCAGGGCCAGGAAGGAAGAAACCAGCGCATGGCGGGAGCGGACATGCTGCAAAAGGCGCTTGAGGCGAATCGGTTTCTCTTCCATCAGCAAGCGCCTCCGGAAAAATTCGATCATCTGCCCCACGGTGACTGTTTCTTCATTCACCTGCAGAATCGGCCGGGTCTTTATCCGCTCAAGGATTTGGGAAAATGTGCGGACAAGATCGACGACGTCCGCTGCTAGTTCCGGCTCTGTCCCCTCCGCATCCTTGAACTCCTTCATCGAGGGATTGCTGACGACCGCGTCCTCAATCTGTTGTTTCTGCAGCAACATCTGCGCCGCGTTCTTGAATTTTTCGTGCTCGAGCAGGCGCTGCACCAGCTCTTCGCGCGGATCTTCCTGCTGGTCGGCGGGCAGATCCGGGTCGCGCGGCAATAGCATCTTGCTCTTGATGTGAATCAGCAGCGACGCCATGTAGATAAATTCGGCGGCCACGTTTACATCGAGCTGCTTCAGGCTCTCCACGTATTCGAGATACTGCGCGGTGATTCGCGCAATCGGAATATCGTAGATGTCGATGTCCTGCTTGCGAATCAGATCCAGGAGAAGATCCAGGGGGCCGTCGTAAATCTTGCCGACGCTTACTGCAAAGGGAAACTCGCTCGTCTGTTGCTTACCGGATTGGGAGGTTCGAGACATTGAAAAATCTTCTGATAGTTGATTCTTGCATTTCGATTGTGCAGACGGCTGGCCATGTTGGGCTCTCAGCACGCCTACGGGCGGCGGGCATTTATCGCTTGCCGCGTCTTATGGTCTAGTGATCTGTTGATCTAGCGCGACGGAGGCCCTTCTATCTCCACTGCCGGCTATCCCCCCTGCCGATTCGACATGGCGCTTTCAAAATCGGGCGCTAGTTTCATTGCCCGGCGCGCCTCCTGCATGGTCACTTCGGCCCGTTTCTGCGCTTTAAGCGATCCGGCTTCCAGAATTTCCCAGGCCCGCCTGGGGTTCTGCTCGAATTCCACGCGCCTCTCCTGAATCGGAGCGAGCATCTTCAACACCGAATCGGCTGCCCATCCTTTGCACTCAATGCACCCGATGCCGGCGGTTGTGCAACCTTCATACACCTTCTCATTAGTTTGCTTGTCGCTGAAGATCTTGTGCAAGGTGCCGACAGGGCAGTCGTTGGGATTGCCCGGATCGGTGCGCCGCACCCGTTTGGGATCGGTCACCATGGGCTTGATCTTTTGGCGGATTACAGGCTCCGGATCGCTTAGCAGAATGGCGTTGTTGTACGACTTCGACATCTTCCTGCCATCGGTGCCCGGGAGCTTGGGAGACGGAGTCAAGAGCGCCTGCGGCTCGGGAAAAACCTGTTTTCCATCGTTGTTATAGAACTGATTAAAGCGGCGCGCAATCTCTCGCGTCAGTTCAACATGTGAAACCTGGTCTTCACCAACGGGAACATAGCTCGCCTGGTAAATCAGAATATCGGACGATTGCAGCACCGGATAGCCAAGAAATCCATAGGTGCCAAGGTCTTTCTCCTTGATGTTCTCGCGCTGCTCTTTGTAGGTCGGCACACGCTCCAGCCATCCCAGCGGCGTAATCATGGAATAGAGCAAGTGTAACTCGGCGTGGTGTGGCACGCGCGATTGCACAAAAAGCGTACAACGCTCCGGGTCGAGTCCCGACGATAGCCAGTCGATGGCAATTTCCAGAATGCTTTGCTGAATGCGCGAGGTATCGGCATAGTCCGTTGTGAGAGCATGCCAATCGGCAATAAAGAAAAAACACTCGTACTGGTCCTGAAGCTTGACCCAATTTGCGAGCGCGCCAACATAGTGGCCAAGATGCAGCTTGCCAGTGGGGCGCATTCCGCTAAGAACGCGCGGACGAGGATTACCAATCTGACTGTTCATGGGTAATGAAGTCAACGAGGGCGAAAGCCTAACCGTTATCCAAGGATGTTATCACGCTCGCCCTATTTCGACTCCACTCCCGCCACTGCCGGCTGCGGTGCAATCGTCTTGACTTTCACGGGTTTGGCCGGGATGCCAACCGAAATCGTGAATGGAGGAACATCCTTCGTCGCAATGCCCATGGAGCCCAGCAATCCGTGCTCATGAACCCGCACGCCGCTCATGACGGTTGCGTGATAGGTAATGCGGGCCTTCGGACCGATTTCGGTTTTGGTATTGGTAACGATCATGCCGTCGTTGAGGTCATGCTCGTGAGAGTAGACGTTGGCGTAATCGGAGATCGAGGAGCCCTCATGCACCACGATTTCGCCTCGATCGTCGAGCAGGACGTACTTGTGAATTACGCAGTTGTCTTCCACGGTAAGGTTGTACCCGTAGGAAACCTCCACGCCATGGAAAATTTTCACATTCTTTCCGACATGCTTAAAGATGTGCCGAGCGAGCATGTAGCGAACCCTGAATCCCAGCCAGTGATTCAATCCCGCCGGAGAGCGGTCGAACATCATCCAGAACCAGATCAGGGGCTTGCGCTCGGTGTACTTTTGTCCATCCACGTCACCGTAATATTCGGGCTCAAGCGAGGTGTTGCGCGGATCGAAGTTATGAATCAGCGCCAGCTCAGACAGCGAGGCCGTGGGAGCGGGATCGGAATAGGGCTTGCCCAGGTAGAGCTCATGGAGAGCGTTGCGAACCACCGTACAGCGATGCTCGAAGTCACGGTTTGAGAACTGCTCATCAAGCTGCTGGATCCAATCCAGAAACTTCTTCTCAACGGCGGGCATCGGGCGTATGTCGCGATATTCGTACCGGGGCATTTCAGGCCTCAAAAGATTGAAGATTAGTGGAACTAACCATCATACAACGCCGGGAACTGTGCGTGCGGATGGAAATCGGACAGCTCTCCGCGCCGCGAAAAACCGCAATCGCAAATCCCCGATAAAATGGCGGCGCAAATAAAAGCAGTAAGAAACGGAGAAAACCCACTATGGCAAAAGTCGCGCTATTCGTCCGCCTCGAAGCAAAGCTGGGCAAAGAAGCCGAACTTGCGAGCTTCCTTGAATCGGCCTTGCCCCTTGCGCAACAAGAACCCGCCACAACCCATTGGTTTGCATTGCGATTCGACTATTCAACCTTTGGTATCTTTGACACGTTTCCCAGCGACGCTGGACGGCAAGCGCATCTCAACGGTCCCATAGCGGCGGCTTTGATGGCAAAAGCGCCCGAGCTTCTCTCGAAACCGCCATCCATCGAGCAGGTCGAGATCCTGGCTGCCAAATAGCAAGCTGCCAAAGAGCAAGGCGTCAAATAGTAAAGCGTCAAATATCAAAGCATCAAGAAGTAAAGCGTCAAATAGCAAGGCATCAAATAGTAACCCAGGCGGTCATCGCATCTTTCTTCCGCCTGCTCCTCTGAATCTTGTGCTTTCAGCCGCCGCTCTCATTCGTCCAGATTGAAAGACGGCGGCGGAAGCGCTCGGCCGCCCGAAAATCCGAGCGCGCTCAAGACTGATTGGCTTCGAACGGCTTGCTCGATGTTTCGATGTTCGATGGTTTTCCACCCCGTCATCTTGCTTTTAAGATGATGAGTGCGTTCACCACTTTTAATTTCAGGGAGACATCCGCATGGCCCAACCTGCCTCAGATTATGTTCGGCGCATCTTAAGCTACTCGCAAGGCAAAGATCCTCTACGCCTGCTGCAATCTACGCCTAAAAAGCTGGCGGCCCTCATCAAGGGAAAGAATCCCAAGGAACTCAAACGCAAACCCGCTCCTGGCAAATGGTCGGTCGCGGAGATCATGGCGCATCTGGCGGACTCGGAGATTGCAATCTCGTGGCGCTTGCGCCAAGTGCTGAGCACGAAGGGCGCTCCGCTTCAGGGCTACGATCAGGATGCGTGGGCCTCAACTTTTGGCTATGCGCGCCGCGATCCCAAGCGCTCGCACGAAAGCTTTCAGCTTCTCCGGGAAAACAATCTGGCCATTCTCAAGGGCGTCCCTCGCAAATTGTGGTCGAACCATGGAATGCATCAGGAGTTGGGCAAGCTGACCGCGGAGAATATCGTCCGCCTCGTGGCCGGCCACGATGTGAATCACTTGCTGCAAATTGAAGAGATTCTCAAGCGAAAACGGTAGCTGCTCGCGGTTGCACTTGAATGAAACGCGAGCCGCCGCCCTATTTTTGGACGACTGTTAGCTTGTGGTAGCCCACTGTGGCAATGTCGATCTTATTAGGCAGCTGAAACTCCGAATCAAGCCCGAGGTTGGGATACTTGGGCTTGATGTATTTTTCCACAAAAAATTCCAGCGCCATGCGCGGCACATCGATTCCGTCGATGGTCACGGTCCGGATATGCACCGTACCCTTGCCTGACCGCCCGGAGGCATCGGCTTCCACCCGAATGTTATGGATGCCATTGAAAATCGAGAGCAGGGGATTGGACGTTCGCTGGCCGGAGCGGATCTCGTCGAAGTCGACCGTCGCGAAGCCGGTGACCACACCCGTCTCTCCTTGAAACGAAACCTTCTTGACTCCCTGAGGAAGTTCGATCTGCCCTGCGGCAAAATAATCGTTGACCTCTTCTTCGGTCATGACCGTGGGCGCCTGATCGGGCTGCGCCCGCTTGGAGTTTTCACGGATGTGATCGAGCTTGCGTTGCATGGAGGCCGCCAATCGGTGCGTTTGCATTCCTTCAAGGCACGCGACACAGAAGAGCAAAAATAGAATCAGGCAGGTGTTTTTCATCGGATATGGGCGGATGTTTCTTGGACTGCGCCCGCCTCTGCTGTCTTTGGCGGGTTTGCAACCATCGGTTTGTCCAGACGTCCGGTGATGTGCCACTGCGTGGCCGCGCCGTTAACCGTCAGGTTTGCCTGATTGTCTGCCAGGGAAATGGTTCCGCTCATCTGATAGATGCGGTTCTCTGCTTTAAATTTGCCTGTGAGCAGCTTCAAAGTTCCGTGATTGAGTTCCAGGTTTCCCTGCAATGCTTGGAAGTGGGAAGGCTTGAGCGGGTCTTGGGTGAGAACGCGCGAGAGGCCGTTGGCGGCCAGAAATTCCGCCTGTCCGCTGGAACTCGCCAGCATTTCCGCCGCTGACTGTCCGGAGAAAACCACTGAGTAGCTCAGATTCGTCTTACCGGTTGCGGTCATCCAGGAGGCAAGCGTTGCGGATGAGGAGTCGGGCAATGCCACGTGATCGAGAGAGATGCCGGTGACGGCTCCACTTCCGCTATAGCGCACCGGAGAGGAACTCCAATCGACACGCCAGTTGCTTTGCAGAGAACCGTTGCCCACCTTTCCGCCAATGTGACTTAAGGTGAGTGCATGATCGGCGATTTCGGCGTGTGCCACGAATTTCTCAACCGGAACTTCCGCCAGCGTCAAGGTGTCGGAGGAAATCGTGCCGGTGGCGTGAAAATCGGGCAGCTTATCTCCTTCGGAAACGAAGGGAAGGTTCCATTTCTTTTCTGGCGATCCAAATAACGCGGCAAGATCGGAAGGGTTCAAAGACTTGGCCTGAAGGTCAAACTGCAACGGGCACTGAGCCGGAACAGAGCAGCCAAGCGGGCTGGTAATCGATCCGGTGAAGGCTACCGATGTGCGTTCAAACTCCGCGGTGATGTGGTTCAGAACCAATGACGAATCCGTCAATTGACCTTCTGCAGAAGAGAGCAGCAGATAATTCTTTAACCCGGCAATCGCGGCATTTACGTTGCGCAGGTGAACCGTTCCGGAGAGGTGCGCGGGCGCGAAATTCGCCCAAGGCCCTTTCATCGATAACTCGAAAGACGCAGTGCCAGTGGTGTTGGTCAACCCCGATGGGAACCCAGTGATCTTGCCCAGCTCCATCAAGCGTTCCAGAGGCGCGGTTCCTTTTGCCTGGAAAATGTAGTCCGTCCGCTTCAACGTAGCTTGCACCGTTGCCGGTGCGATCGCTCCCAGCTCCACTGAGAACGGATCAACGATCAGCGGCGAACCTTGCGCACTCGAGTCCGTTTTGAGTGCTTCTTTTCTGGCCGAATCCCTGGCCGCGGAAGCAGCGTCCTTGATTTCGAGATCGCCGAGGTGGAATCGAATAGGACTTACCTGAATTGGCTTGCCGGCTGCCGAGGAGTGAAGAATGAATGCCGAGGTCATCCCCACTCCATGCCAATCTCTTGCGCCCCCTTCGTGTGCGTGGAATGAAAAGGCGGCGTCCATCTCTCCTGTGGCGGTCAAATCATCGGGCAGGGTGCGCTTGGCATGACGGAGGACTGTGGCAACGGACGATAGCGGTACGCGGTTCGCCACCAGGTCAAGGTCATAATTTTGGGGACTTCCAGGAGACAGGCGTCCACTTACGCGCACAGCGCCCGGTTCGACGGGCAGGTTGCACTTGAAGTTCAGGAGTCCGTGATTGAAGTCGCCCTGGCAGCGTGTGTCGAGGTTCAGAACGTCGTTGCGCCCGATATCGAAACGGCGAAGGTTCTGAAGAGACCCCTCCGCCGTCAAATGCAGAGCTGAGAGCGGGCCCGCGAGCTGCGCGGTCAAATCCATGTTGCCGCGCCAGCCTCTGTCCTGGCCGAACATGAAGCTGGAAAGCTCGCCCAATTGGGCGTTGTGCCAGGTGACCTGCAGGGTGGCCGGCATCTGCTCCAGGGTTTGGGAGCGCCTTAAATCGCCTTCCACCTTGATTGTGCCGGTGTCGGTAAGGCTCATGTCGCTGCGTACTGGAAGCCCCTCAAGCCGGAAGTGCCACTGGTCTTCGGCGGCCAGCCAAAAGGCGAAATCGGTATTGGCCAGAGCATAAGGTTTTTTCTCGGGACCGATCTTGACGTTGATCCGTCCGGCATCCGCTTCAATGTAGGGAAAACGGGAGCGGTTCTCCGCCAGCTTTCTGGCAGTGGGCGCGGTGGGAATTTGCTCGGCTCTCACCAGGAGCGACTCCACGTTCCAATGGCCTTGCGCACGAACAAGGTTCAAGCTGGGAGGCATCTTATCCGTGGCGCTTTTCAACTTCAGGTTGGCGATTTCGAGCCTGCCCTGCCACAAGGACGTCAACCGCAAATCGGCGGTAACTTCACCGCACAGCAGCAGAGGCTCTGCGCTGAACGCTGGATCGTCCATCACTTCAAAGTCGTAAAGGTCGAAGCCGGGCCGAGGGAGCAGGCGGAAACTTACTGCCCCGATTTTTACAGGGCGTCCCAGGGCCGCGCTCAACGCGGAGGCTAGACGCTTGCTGAACCGCGACCCGTTGATGTTAGGTGGCAAAAAGATCGCCAGCGCGAGGACGATAAGAGCAGCAACAATGATCTTCCTACGCGAAAGCAAAGCCATTTAGCGCACCAATCTGAACATTCGCTTCCATCGGGTTTGTCCGAAGAAATTTAGGGCAACGTGAACGATGAATTTGACCCGCTCCCCCACGGACGTACGCTGGTATTGATCTTCCGGCGTGTCAAAGGACCAATAGATAAACAGCGGACGACCGATCACGTTTTGCCTGGGGATAAATCCCCAAAAACGGCTGTCGAGGCTCACATCGCGGTTATCGCCCATCCCAAAGTAGCTGTCGGGGGGGATGACAAGGTCGTCACCTTCAATGTGCTGCCTTAGAACGACGGGCCACTCAGGGGCGATTTCCCCCACGCCCTCCGGCCCAATCGCTGGAAAATCGTCCCGGTAGGGAACATAGCTATTTGGATTGTGCAGAGCATAGGGCTCGCTTTGCGCCTGGCCGTTCAGGTAGACGACGCCGTTTCTAAGATGAATGTGGTCTCCAGGAACACCAATAATGCGCTTCACCACGTAGAGGCCGCGCTCCTCGGGTGAGATAAAGACTACGATGTCGCCCCGCTTCACGTCCCGGTAGGGCATGAGAGGACCCAGGTAACCTGACCGAAGAGCCGGCGTTAGCCGGTCCACGAAGACGTGGTCTCCAACAAGCAGCGTTCTTTCCATCGACCTTGAGGGAATCTCAAATGCCTGGACAACGAAGGTGATGATGAAAAGTCCGGAGACCAGCACGCCGGCAATGCCGGATATCGATTCGGATGGCGTCTCTTTTGGCTTTGGCGGTTTTTCTTTTGTCTTCTTGAACAAGGTTTTTCCCAGGCACACGAGATTCGGCGGTTGGCCGCCCTATTTTTGTTCCAACCCTAACTTCTACCAGCTTCGGCTACAGCGGTCTTCGTTCTTAGCGATCTTCGTTTTTGCGATCTGTGTTTCAGCGAGCTTGATTTTTTAACGATCTTCATTCTTGACCATCGTAGTTCTTGACGATCGCGTTCTTTTGTTTCGTTGACGATCAAAAACGGAGTGCGTGGAGCTATTCGGCTCAATTCTGCTCTATCGCTCCGATTTCTCGTCGTTTTTCGACCTAGCGCCGAGGATCTGTCTGTATCGCCGAGCCGGTCATAACTGGCCCTAATCCCAGAGTTGTCGATGAAAATCTGCTTAGGTTCCTAGGGCCGTTTCGGGCAAAAACGTGTATCCAGGAATTGCAACCTGGGCCCGGTTCTTGCGACAAAAAAACTCCGCACAGGAAACACACGCGACGAGATCCATCAACCGCTGGAAACGCTATAAGTCTATCACTATGATCGTGTCGAAAGGCGCAAAAGCAGGCATCGCTTCTAAAGCGGAGGAATGACCTTCGAGCATTTGATCGTTTGATCGTTTGATCACTTCCATCAACTGATCAGAAGATCAGATGGGTTCGATCCAAAGGTCAAAAGATACAAAATCAGGGCGGTTACGGAAATCAATTCGTCAGTGCACGCGGCTGAAAGTTCGTCCCCATCGGGCGGAATCCCAGATGCGGGTGAGAATATGCGAAGAGAGAGCCGGCTTGGCGGCATCATCGCTCTCTTCTTCCGAGTTGTGGCGGAGTGACAGATAGATGATGAGAGGCCGGCCGACGATGTTCGCGCGGGGAACGAATCCCCAGTATCGGCTGTCGAGGCTATGGTCGCGATTATCGCCCATTACGAAATATTCGTTGGGAGGCACGATCAGTTCGCCATGGCTGAGATATCGTTCAAGCTGCGAGCGCCAATGGATATCGGTGTTCTCGCTGAAGTCGTGGCGCGCGGAGGGAAAGTCATCGCGATAGGTGTCCTTTTCCTCGGAATAGAGTGCGTAATTTTCCTTCAGAGGATTGCCGTCGATGTATACCGCCTTGTTGATAAGGCGTAGATGGTCGCCGGGCAAGCCAATCACGCGTTTTACGAAGTGTTGCGATGGGTCCACCGGATAGCGGAACACGACAATATCCCCGCGCTGAATGTTTCCCACGGGTAGAAAACGGGGCGCAAGACTGCTTTGGGCGAAGTGTATTTTGTCGACAAGCAGGTAGTCGCCGACCAGCAGGGTCTTTTCCATGGATTCGGAAGGTATCTGGAAGGCTTGGACAACAAAGGTAATCACAAACAAGGCGATGACGACTGTAGAAAGCACCGACTGGATTATGCTGGGCTTTGGCCTTCGATTTTGCTCTTGCTCCGGTAACGGTGAGGTCATGCGTTACGCGCTTCACCTTGGGCCGCCTGGGAGCGCAGGTAATCCAACGCCTGCTTGGCAGCCAACTGCTCAGCTTTCTTTTTGGTTGCGCCTTCGGCACGGCCTATATACTCGGGCTTTTCCTGCCGTGGCTGGGTGTAGATTCGCGCCTCCACGGTAAACGTCTTACGGTGGTCCGGGCCTTCTTCCTTCACTGTCGTATACACCGGTTGCGCCCGTCCGCTGGATTGCAGGAGTTCCTGCAGTGCCGATTTGTAGTCTGTAAGGCTGAAATCGGCGGCATTCTTGTCTTGGATGCGCTCCAACTCCGGTTCGAGAATCTTCCGGATGATGAAATCCCTTGTCTTTTCAAAGCCGGAGTCCAGATACATGGCGGCGATCACCGCTTCCAAAGCGTCGGAAAGCAGCGCAGATTTGGCGCGGCCGCCGCTGCGTTCCTCGCCTCTCCCAAGGCGCAGGTACTTGCCGAGTTCCAGCTCTATGGCAGCTTTCACCAGATGGCCGGCGCTCACCAGATGGGCTTTGAGTTTGGAAAGCTGGCCTTCGTGAAAGCGAGGAAAGCGCTCGAACAGAAGCTGGCTGGCAACCATGCCTAATACTGCGTCCCCAAGAAACTCAAATTGCTCGTTATCCAGCTTTTCCTGGCTCGAGGACTCGTTTCCCCCCGCCTTTGACTCCTCGTGCGCGTGGGAACTGTGAGTCAGAGCCCGCTCCAACAGATCGGGGCGCACAAATTCATGATCGAGCACCGTTTGTAATGCCGATAGGTCTTCTTTGTTCATACTAAAAGCGGCTACTCTGGAGTCTTTCCCGGGGGAGGGGGCTCCATGGAAGCCGGTGACGGCTTTGTAGCTTTCAGCAGCAATTCTTTTTCGTCCCGTGCAAGGGCGGCCAGATCGGGATTGGAACCGGTGTTCTGCAGAGCCCGATCGATCGAGGCCAACGCCTCGGAATACTTCTTCTGGCCGTGTTGAGCGAGAGCCAGGTGGTACCAAACCAGCGGATCCGGCTGGATGCTATTGAGGTCGGCTGCGGATTTGAGATCTTTCTCCGCGCCAGCATCGTCCTTGTTCTTGAGTTCCATCATGCCGATAGCCGCAAAGGCCATAGATCGCACGGTGTTTTTATATGCGCCGATCTGCTGGGGCGAGGCCCCGGCAGGAGGAACAAAAGAGGCATCCACCGTTTCCAGCGCGTGGTGGCCGAACTTCCTGATCTGTGAAATTTTTTCCTGCCGGTCGATATCGTCGTCGCGCAGGCTGTCCGCAAGAATGGTGGCGGTCAATACCAGGGCCACGGAGTTATCGGGATCGAGCGCCAACACTTTTGTGCTCATCGCCAGCATCTTGCCCGAATTGTTCTCCATTTGATATTCGTGCATGGCCTTGGAATATAGGTAGCCGCGCAACTCGCTATCGGGATACTTGGCGTCAAAGTCGGAGGCTGCCTTTTCCGCGGCTTGCCCTCCATTGGTTCCGTAGGCTGCGTTGTAATCCTCGTATTCCTGCTGGGTTTTTGCATGCGGCGTTGGTCGCGCCGGCTGCCCTTGAATGGTGGCTAACCCGGAAGGCGCCGTCGAGGGCTGGGCTAGCTCCGCGGCTCTAGAGGCTTGTGGGGCGCCCGCTAACTGGGCTAAGGCCAGCGCTGATCCGACGGCTACGGTTGCGAGTTTTTTCCCGAAGATCGTGTGTCCCACTTTAATGGGGCCTTTGTGGTGGCGCGTATGGGCTGGCCAGGCCCTTTTCCGCCGCTGCCTTGGTGTCTGGAGTAAAGTCCCCCGCATCGAGCGCTGCGCGATAGTGCTGAAGCGCCTGATCTCGATTCTCCTGAATGTCGAAGATCCTACCCAGGTAAATGTGGCTCCAGGCAAGCGTCCGGGGATCGTGGGCCAAATCCACGGCCTTTTGGAAGTAGCTCAGAGCCGACTTCATATCGCCCGAGAGGGTAGCCGAGCGGGCCAAGATAAACAGGGCGCGGCCTGGATCTTCGGTGCTGTTGGGATTATTCAGCACCTGCAGAGCCAGCTTCTGCGCGCTTGCAGGGTCTCCGCTGCTGAGCTGTTGCTCGGCAACGTCCAGGAATCGCTGCTCATGCATGGCATGCTTGGACGCGCCCACAACCTCGGGAGTCACCTTCGCCGCAAAAACCACATCCCTGACGCGTTTTCTCTCCTGGTCCAGGCTGATGTTGTAAAGAAGGTTGCCGTAAGCGTCTTTGAGCCCTGTCGATTCTTTTTCAAAGTTCGCCAAAGCATCGTAAAAATACTTGGTCAGGATGAAGCCTTCCTCCATAGAGTGCTGCACGTAGTTGCTTCTTGCGGCGGCGTTGGACTTTGCGTCAAACAACGTGCGCGCCTCAATCGCTCGAATCAGCGATTCGTTCACAAGCAGCGACATGTCGAACCGGTACGAGGCGTCCAGAGGCGAGCTTTTTACAAGCTCCGCCAGCGGCTCAAGGCGCTTCAGGTTGGCGGCATGCCTTAACGCCATAGGATCCAGAACGTAGTGAAGATAGGTGTGCCGCACTTCTTCCAGACGCAAGGTCGACGCGGAGCCATCTTTTCCGGGAGCCACCACCACGTAGTAATTATTTTCGTAGTTGCGGGCATTGATCTGCCCTGGGGAGAGCATGGGCTCCAGGTAAATGACAAACCGTCGGCCAGGCTCATTGCTGAACGGTAGCTTCAGGTAGAGGTCCATCTGCCTGATGGCATCCGATACCTGGTCGTGAAACTGGTCTACCAGCCCATTGTATTCTGCGCGATGGCGCTGCCAGATCTCGTGCATTCCGGTCGCTTGATACAGCTTTTGCAGCAGCGGGATCATGCCCAACACATGGGCTGCGTCTGGAGGCAGATCGGCTTCCAGCAGGAGCGGATTGAATGACGGCGGCGAGCCCAGATCCAGCCCTAACGAGAGATATTGCGAGGCATCGAGGGCGACGTCGACTGGCTGGTGCTCCAGCTGGAACTGGCAAAAATTGTTTCGGGCTTTAGCGGCTTCCGCGGATTGCTGGACCGCTTTTTCCATATCGGCGCGCACCGCTTGCCGCACCGGCATGGAATTATCCAGGCCAGCGTTGTAGCCACAGCTATTGAGAGCGGCCGTGATGCTAAAAAGGGTTTCGCTGACTTCGAGTTGCGCCTTCGTAGACTGCGAAGAGGAAATGGTCGAAAAAACTGCAATCAGCGGACAAATAAGCAAAAATTGGAACCTGGACTTCAGAAATCCCTCCAGATTTGCGGGAAACTTAAGTTTAGGCCAGGGAATCGGCAGGGGTCAATCGGGCGATTGACCCCTATCCGTAAATTTTACCCTTTTACGTTGACCCGGGAGAACGAAATAACCGCTTTTCCGGGAACCGGCCGCCCAAAGGACTGCGCCGGAGCGAAAATCGTGAATAGCAATGCTCGGTTTAAATAAGAGCGAACCGCATCGTCATCCTGCCCGGAGATAATGTGATAATTCTCCACCCTCCCCGCGGCATCCACATACGTTTCAATCACTACGCTGGAGTCCAAGGAAACCCGGCCATCGTCGTAAGCTGAAACCTCCAGGCTGGGCGGAGCCAGCTTGGGTGGAATAAATAGGTTGGTCGGAACATCATCGGCACCGATTTGTACCGGAACAAAAAATCCAGTGATGACTCCGAAAAAGAGAACGGCCGTGAAAATACCTGCCGTAGCAGGGAACATAAACGCGTTCAGCGTATTTTCCAGCCGCACGAAATAACTCATGAGCAGGCCGCGCAAGCTTCGGGAACGCTCCCGCGACACCGCAACACGAATTTTCAGCGCCAGATCCGGAGGAGCCTGCTTGCGGCCCAGGGAAGAGACCAGCAAACGGGTGCTTTCCATCGAATTGTATTCCGATTGGCATGTCGCGCATTCACCGATATGCTCGGTGACCGCGTGCATTTCTCCGCCGGTAACAGCACCGTCCAGATATAGGGGCAATAACGGACGTGCCTCTGTACATCTCATTGCTTTGCTGCCTCCACTACTGCTTGACCGGGGTTTCGCGCGCTTTTTGACGGCACGATGCCCGAATCCGCGCCCAACTGCTCCACGAAACCTTCTAGGCGCTTCTTCAATGCATCCCGGCCCCGAATCAGGCGAGATTTCACCGTGCCCAGGGAAACCTGAAGCACGTCTGCAATCTCTTCATACGAGAGTCCTTCGATATCCCTCAATAACAGGGTCGTTCGGAAAGGCTCGGGGACCTGTCTTAGCTCACTTTCCACACGAGAGCGAATCTCTTCATGGGCGAGCATTTCAAAAGGGGACTCTCCTGGATCGATCAAGGTTGCGGCAATCGAGAACGAAGCTCCTTGTTCGTCCTCCTGCCCCTCCATGGAGGTCTCCTTGCTCTTGTGGCGGAACCACCAGCGGCGCTGATTCGATGCTTCATGAATCGCGATCCGGTACAGCCAGGTTTTCAGGCTGGACTCGCCGTTGAAGCGTCGTATCCCTCGGAAGACCTTGAGGAAGACTTCCTGGGTGGTATCCGCCGCATCCAGGGGATTGTTAAGGATGCGGTAAACCAGGCTATAGACAGGTTGGTGGTAGTGCGCAATCAGCCAGTTGTATGCCTCCTCTGAGCCGGCTTTCAGTTCGGCGACAATGGAAGCTTCTTCAACTCTTCCGGCGATTGCAGTGGCAATATTGCCCAAGGTTGCTGCTCCCGCCATTTTTCTCATGGCGTCACCCCAACGTTATCAAAGATTTAAGGGGTACTACAACTATCCTCGTGCCGCAGGCCGCCGTAAACCTCCACATCTCAGCGGTTCCTATTACACTTAGACGCCACTCTTGGAATGAAAGTTCCTGAATTTCCCACTTATTGAGACGAAACCGTGGCGGGAGCGGCTGCCGGCACTTTCTTTGTGGTCTTCTTCACCTTTTTAGCCTGGGGTTGAGTGGTGTCGTCGACTACGATTTTTTTCGGGGGAGCGGGTGGCGTAGCCGCTTGTTGGGCCTGGGCCGCTGCCGCGACTGCCGCCTCTCTGGCCTCTGCGGCTTGTGCAAGCTGCTCTATATAAGTGGACAGCTTCTGCCGCACGTTGTCGAGGGCGTTGACGTCGGCTTCCATAGGCTCATACTCATCCTTTTTGCCGTAATTGGCCGCTGCTTCCGTCAGCGAGTTCATGAATTCATAAAGGACATTCATGTTGTGATAGAGCTTGAATGCCTTAGAAACGCTATTGGGAGAAGCTTGCAGGTCGGTAATCAGGTCGGGGATGGCGTTCGTCAGGTTGCGCTGTAGGGACTCGGAAACCTGTTGCATCTGCTGTTTCTGGGAGGTTTCCGTTTTCCACCGGTCGACATGGAGCCGACCAATGTCTCGATTGGCGGTCTGCGCCGCTTGTTGGACTTCGGCGGCGATGGTGCTTAAATCCGGCGTTTGCTTTTGGGTGGTGTCTTTTTGCAAGTTGTCTTGGGGATCCGAAGAACTTTGTACGGATTGGCCCTGCGCCGGCGCATGAAGAAAGAACACGCAGAGAAAAAATGTCAAGGTTGCCAAAGCGATTTTCATTACAACTCCTGGGATTGGGGGCGTCCGCGGGACATTAGCTTGGCAAAGTCAAAGTCACTGGGACAACTTCTTGGATGTTCGAGGTTGGGTAAGCCGCGAAATGTTTTCGCAGACCACCCATTCCTGCAACGCAAGAATCTCTTAACGTAAATTATAAAGACACGCAAACGCATTTAGATGGCAAGATCGGCTAATAGGTTCGTCGAGGGGAAAGCATATTTTGAAGAGGCAAAAAAATGGACTACGAGGCGGCGGCGAAAGCGCTGCGCGGCCATGCGAAGCCGGTAAAAATTGAAGTCTACAGAACGTTTTTCAAGAACAGCCAGGAAGATGTTTTCGTGGGGGTGAATGTCCCCGCGACCAGGAAAGTGGCCAGGGATTTCCGTGAACTCCCACTGGCGGAAGTACATAGGCTCATGCGGTCGAAGGTTCACGAAGAGCGATCTTTGGCGAATGAGATTCTGCGCCTCAAGTTCAATAAAGGCGACGATGCCGCTAAGGAGAAGATTTACCAGTTCTATGTAAAGAACCTGCGCCACGTCCGTGAGTGGGACGGAGTCGATGGCAGCGCGCCCTACATCGTTGGTCCCTACCTCCTACGCCGCGATAAAGGCCTGCTCTATAAGTTGGCGCGTTCTTCTCGTCTCTGGGATAGGCGCATCGCCATTGTTTCAACCTTGGCCTTTATCCGCGAAGGGCAGGTGGACGACACCATGAAAATAGCCGAAATCCTTCTCCAGGATGAGGAAGACTTGATCCACAAAGCAGTGGGTTGGATGCTGCGCGAGGCGGGGAAGAGCGACCTTGCGGCTCTCAAAAGGTTTCTGAAGACGCACGGCTGCAACATGCCAAGGACGATGCTGCGCTACGCCATCGAAAGGTTCTCCAAAGAGGATCGCCAGCGATATTTGCGCGAGACCCGCCCGATTTCGTGATGTCGTGCCCAGACGCCAGAAGCGAATGAGTAGAACATCCATTTCGATTTGACGATTTGGCAAGGTTCAGATGACAATAGATTTACTACTGTGGGCCTGTGGCGCAGTTTGGGAGCGCGCTTCCATGGCATGGAAGAGGTCGTCGGTTCGATCCCGACCAGGTCCACCATAAAATCAACAACTTAGCAGACCCGCCTCTTCACCCTTGGCCGGAAATTTCAAGAAGCCTCCGCCTTTGCTGGTTTCAGCCTCAATTCCTGGTTGATCGCCGCCACCGTTGCTTTCACGCTTTCTGGAATCTCCTGCATGTAAACATCGGTGGTCGTTGCTAGCCGTGAGTGCCGCAACAGGCTTTGGATGTCTTTGGGTGTCCCTTTCTTTTGACCGAGCGTTGCAATCGTGCGCCGGATCACTTGAAAGGTGAGTTTCGGAAGCCCCAAATCCCGGCCCAACTTCCTCATCTTTTTCCGATAGTTCTGCGGGTCAATGAAACCGCCCTTTCTGAACCGATTGGAGAAGATGAAATCCTCGGGCTTCGGGTGCTTCGATTCCTGCCGCCACATCCAAAGATCATCCGCCAGTTCCTTGGGAATATGCAGGGGACGCAGCGCTTTCCGGGTTTTAGCCCAGGTGCGAAGCTCGCCCCGGTACACCGTTTCCCGCAGTTCCAGCAGGCACTCGTCATGTTTGAAGTCCCGCCAGCGAAGCCCAAATAACTCACTTGGACGCAGAGCATTGGTCATGTCCAGTTCGAGAATCAATCGGTCCTTCAGAGTCAACTTCGCCAGCACCTTTCTAGCTGTTTAGTCCCGGCATTTGATGGTGCATTCTTATCCAGAGGTTGGAAGGAGGCACTGTGGGGCAAGTTCTACACCGGGGCGCCACAACGACGGAGGCGATCCGTCGAGCGATACAACATAGTCAAGAGAGTCTGAGGACGCTGGCTCGTCGGCATGGGATCAATCCCAAGACCGTAGCTAAGTGGAGGAAACGGTGCTCGGTAGTCGATCTGCCAACTGGGCCGAAGCAGCCTCATTCCACCATTCTCACTCCTGAGGAAGAGGCCATCATCGTGGCATTCCGCAGGCATACACTGCTACCTCTGGATGATTGTCTCTATGCTTTGCAAGCAACCATCCCGCGCCTGACGCGCTCTTCGCTACATCGTTGCCTAGCGCGGCATGGGGTTAGCCGACTGCCGGAAGTGGAGGGCAGCAGAAAGCCCAAGAAGAAATTCCGGTGCTATCCGATTGGCTATTTTCACATCGATCTGGCTGAGGTGCGCACGGCTGAAGGCAAGCTCTATTTGTTTGTGGCCATCGACCGCACTTCCAAGTTTGCCTTCGTGGAACTGGTGGAACGTGCCGATATGAGGGCGGCCGCAGCCTTTCTCCCTGGCACTGATAGCAGCCGTTCCCTATCGGATCCATACCGTGCTGACCGACAACGGAATCCAGTTTGCTGATCTGCCCAAGAATCGCCCGGGACCAACCGCTCGTTTCCGTGGGCACCCTTTTGACAGGGTTTGCCTTTGGCATGGAATCGATCATCGCCTGACCAAACCCAATCACCCTTGGACCAACGGACAGGTCGAACGCATGAATCGCACCATCAAAGAGGCCACCGTTCACCGCTTCCACTATGACAGCCACGCTCAGCTTCGCGAGCACTTGGCTGATTTCGTGGCAGCTTACAACTTCGCCCGAAGACTCAAAACGCTTGCTGGCCTTACCCCTTATGAATTCATCTGCAAATCCTGGCAAAAAGACCCCGACCGATTTACTCTTGATCCAATCCATCAAATGCCGGGACTAAACATCTAATAAACCCCGGCCTCATCTCTCTCCTTATTGCTCCTTCTTAGGCCGTGGGTTTTATGATCACGCCGACGACAGACGGAAACAGATAACCAATCACTAAAAATTGCCGTGCTCGAACATGTGTCGACGCTGGGCTCTGACAGCTCTATCTTTTGTTGTGCCTGCCCGCTTCCTGGCTCTGTCGATGCGCCGAACAGCATTCTGGTCTTTCGCGCGGAACGCGGCGAGCTGCGCGACTGTCAGTTCTGTAAGGCTATGGAGACTGTTGATCACGTCCGAGGATAACCGCATGCATTCCTCACAGAATTCGGTGTGTTTCATACTTTGATAGGAACCTATGTTGGAGGTGGACGAATATGCGCCAAGTTGCGTCGCTTTCGGCCTGGGCATTGCGTAGCGGCATACGCCTGGGTACTCTCGACAAAGACAAATAGGAAACCTTCGCTTCATTTGACTTCACCCCGGCCCCTCCGGAAAGGAGGCCGGGGACCTTTGATCGAGCAACCTCGTACATTCGATCTCGCACATTCCCCCAGTAAGTAAAGGGCCGCATACCTGAGCGGCCCCTTTTTATGTTTTCAATTAGCGGATAGTCTGAGGTGAGGAGAACGCAGAGGGAAAACATGCGGCAGGATCGTTAGCCTTCAGGGTCACCATCATGCCCTAAAAGGATACGGGTACTCCCGCGCCACCTTCTCCCCCCTCGAACTTAGAAATGGCGTCCCCACTTAAGAGACGCCACGGTCATGAATATATGAATAAAAGGCCCCGCAACGGGCAGGACGGTGGGCCACAGCTTCTTGGTGAAAGGGTATTTCCTCCTACCCAATTCAGTAGCTTGAAACAAAAAAATCGGTCAAGCGGAAACACGAACCTTCAACTATTGGATTCGTTAATTCATCGCCCCAGGCACCGCACCATTAACCTTCAAGAGCATCGTAAAGTGCACCGGGGTGAAATCCGATGATCGCTTTGCCGTCTATGACGATGGTCGGCGTTGTTTGACTCTCGTAGGTTTGAAGGAGTTCCAATTGTGCTTGCTCGTCGATGCTCACATCTTTGACCGTGAATTCAATTCCTCTGTGGGATAAGTAATTTTTAGCGGCCTTGCACATGGGTGAATTTGGTTGGATGTAAAGCACAACAGTCTTATTTGGGGACATGTTTCACCTGTTCATTGTTCACTATTGGTTGGGATCGATTGCCCAAATCTTCTCACGCGTGAGCAAAAAATACCATCGCTCAAATCCCAGCCTTGTCTGCGCTGCCATTCAACCGTCCGCGCAGATATCCGATGGTTTTCTCGTGATCGGTTCAACGACTCCCAAAGAGCTGCTTTTAGCGGATATTCTGATCAGGGGATGAGGGAGAAAGGGAGAATGCCGCGGAGTCTTGAACCTTAATCGACGGATAGTGCCGCGTTTGCAAAGCATTCAGGCTATGGCCTGCCCTGCGAAAAAAAGGAAAGGAGGGCAGCGAAAAGGCCCGCAGATTGGAGAGCAGAATCGCCGTCCACTGCAGGCCATCTTTTTTGAATATATACAGTCAACTCTTTCGCCTTTGGCGATGCTACGGGAGGCGAGTTCGATTTCCGCATTCTCAAAATAAGCCAGCGCGTCGGTCGCAGACTCTTCGAGAAACCAAATGCGACGAAATGTCTCCGCTGAATTTCTCAGTGCAAATTGGAGACTGACTTACATGACGCGACGACGTTTGCGACACTTCCACTTACGACACCGGAACCAGCGCACAGAACGGCTTGGCCAGTTTGGTTGTTGTACACCAATGCAGCCGACCCGCTGCCGTTTGCCACACCTCCGCTACCCTGGATCGATAAACTATTGTCGGATCCGGCCGTGGGCGTGACGCTCCCGATGGACGACGCACTGCAGGTACCGATCGGTTCCTGCCCTCCGCCGCCATTTGGCACGATACTGTTGTTAGCGCAAAAACTGATCGCTCCAGTGGACTGGTTGACGGATATCATGCCAAATGCAGTTTGTGCCGTGGTGAAGACAGGCGTCGTTGCAATCGAACCTTGAGCTGCGACTGTAAACGACGAAAGATGCATAACGCCAGCCACGATTGTCAGGATGCCAAAGATGCCGGCGACGAAGCAGAGTTTACGTTGCATTCGAAAATTTTCCTTTATTTTGTTTTTTGAACGGCGAAGCACTTCCCGCAAAGGTTTTCTCTCTCCAGAATAGCAAAGAGACGGATTACACTGTGCGCTTCTATCCGATAGTGAAAAGGTGCATCGATTCGTTACAAACTTTTTGATTTCGCGAGATTATCCGTTCCGCACCGCGCCGCTCTGTGTATCTGTGTAAAAGACGAGGAAAATTAACTATTGGCGCGCTTCCGATTCCTTGAAGAGCCATCCAGTTTTGTCACAGCCAATTGTTCTCTCAAGTTCGTCGGCATTCGGTATCTTGCGATACAGCTCCATCGATGCCCATTGATATAAATCGGGCTTGTAATTGCATGCGAAGCGCTCCTCAAATAGCTTCATGTTGATCGCGGAATATCCGAGAAAAGACAGCAATCCTTCGACGCTTTGATATCGCTGCAAGGGAGTGGCCTCCGGCCGAAAGAAATCCTCGTACACAATCTTATATGCAGAGATTTGGTGGGTATCCATATAGGAAAGCCAAGCTGAAACAGCTTCGGCATCGTGCAGGATTGCATCTCGCACCCGCTTTGGATCCAGCGGTTTGAACTGTAACCTAGAGACGCGATATTCGAATTCCTCTTTGGCGCCAATCCAATAGTTGATTTGCCGGCAGATAAAATTCGAAATGAAACGGCGAAAATAATTGCGGCGAACCAGGGCAACGATTCGGACTCCAGGATATGACAAAAGTTCACGGTTAAGCCCCGGCGCTGCCGCGAAGGGCCATCCGCTTGCCTCCCAAACGTGTTTAATTCCTGTGAATCTCTGCCAAATCGCCTCCATCGCCTGGTTGACTGTGCCACTTTGGATTGCGCTTCTGTGAAAGAGGCCGCGATATCGGCGAGGATGAAACGGCTCTATTAAGCACCGAATCTCACAGTGGGCATTGAGAATTCTGGCTAGACTTGTGCTTCCACAGCGGGGAAGAGAGGAAATAAGAAATCGAGTCGACTCAGGCGCGAATTTACCAGCCTCATGTGGCGTCAAATCCCTCTCAGTAAAGTTCATATGTTCATAGCGGTGCGCCCTTGCGATCGGCGCTCATTTTTCAGCGGTACGCCGCCGCCTGCCGGTGGAACAGCTTTGCATAGCGCCCGTTCAGCGCTAACAGGTCTTCGTGAGTTCCTTGTTCACGAATGGTTCCTTGCCCGAGCACGAAGATTCTCTCAGCCATTCGGATGGTGGTAAACCGGTGCGAGATCAGAAGCACTGATCTGTCGACGGCTGTATCCAAGAAATTCATAAACCACTGGTATTCGGCCCTCGCATCGAGCGATGCCGTCGGTTCATCCAAGATCCAGAGTTGTGCGTCCCGCATGGTAGCCCGGGCAAGCGCCAGCTTTTGCCACTCGCCTCCTGAAATGTCCATACCCCCTTCGAACCTCCTGCCTAGAAGTTGATCGTACATGCTCGGTAGAGATTCGATTAAGTTGTGTGAATGGCTCTTGCGCGCCGCGGCCTCGATTGCGGAAGGGTCGCCGGCTCTGCCGATGTCCCCGAATCCAATGTTGTCGGTTACAGTTAAGTCATATCGGACATGATCCTGAAATACGGCGGTAATATTCTTGCGCAAATCGGCAATATCGTAATCTCGAAGATCCACGCCATCGAGAAGAATTTGTCCCTCTGTCGGATCATAGAGGCGAGCAAGCAATTTTGTGATGGTGCTTTTTCCGGCCCCATTCGAGCCCACGATCGCTACTTTCTCTGTTGCCCTGAGCTCAAAACTAATATTGCGTAGCACCCAGGTCCCCGTGCCTGGATATTGAAAACCAACATTCCTAAACTCAAAACCATGAAGCATCGGCCTGCGAACGATGAGGTTCATCCGGGGAGGCTCAAGCGAGGGCTTGGCGCTTAAAAGCGCAAACAAATCCGAGATCAAGAGCGAGTCATCAAAGATCGATCCCACGGTTGAGAAGATGCGCTCGATAATACTGCATGAGCGGGAGAAGGCGCGAATCAGGAACACGAACGACCCGACCGAGAAAGCACCGGACAACGTGCGCAGAAGGATCAAGAAATATCCGCAATAGTAGCCCGCGGTGGGAACAAGATTAATGATGGTTCCGAGCCACGCACGCTTGATTGCAATGGCCTTATTTTCGCTGTGGATAGCCTTCCATTCCGTTACATATCTTTCGATTAAATGGGAGCCCAGTGCGAATAGCGATACTTCTTTTGCTGTTTGAATGCTGGCAGTTAGAAATCGGATGTAGTCCAGTTTTCGTCGATACGGCGTCCGACGAAAGAATACAGAGTATTCCATAGCGGCCAGTTTTGCCTCGCCAAAAAATGCCGGCAAAATCGAAAAGAGCAGGAGGGCCAGCAGCAGAGGAGAGGAAAACAGCAGACCCGATGAAAGCAAGGCGACTCCGAGAACATCTTGCGTGAGATTCAGCATCGAGGTAAAGATCGTGAGCCGCCCGGAACTTTGCTGGCGCGCTCTTTCCAATCGATCGCTGAAATCGGGATCTTCAAAACGTCCAAGATCCAGGGCCGCCGTGTGTTTCATAAGCATGAGATTGGTCGCTATGGAAAATAGATCGCCAAAAATGCTCTCTACCAAGATGGAAAGCCGCCTTAAGAGATCCCCACTCACGTAGACAGCGGCATCCAATGCGATGAGCTTAAATACATCGCTGGCCCTTCCGGTGTGTTTAATAGCGGCGCGTATAACGGAGTCGACGATATATCTGGTTATCCATAGGTTGACCAATGGCTGAGCCGATCGAACCACGCGTAAAGTGATCGAAACTACAAAAAGCGCCGGGCTCGCCCTCCAGAGTAGCCCCAGGAATCGCCATAGGCTGCGGACGCTTTGCAAACGGGAGTGCCACGTGACTTTGGCTGCCTTGGAATTGTGATGGGTAGTGGCATTCATGAGGGCGCGTCTGACGCAATCGATTTTGCCGAACTCCGCGGCTGTAAACGGCGCCTTCGAGTGGCAACGGGCATATTACAGGACACTAAGTGGAAAAGAGCATTGTTTTTGTAGTCTTCTATATGGCTCCTGAGCCCATTGTTCGGCCAATGATCGCACCGATGGCGGCGCTTCCCGTTGCTTCCGCTCACGGTCCCCTCGGAACATCTCTGGCGTACTTCGATATTTCGAATAGGCAAGAAATGCCTCCTGGAATTCAGGAGAATCCGGCGTGGGCAGGCTTACCTGGAAAAATTGCGATATCTTGTAGAGGTTTGGAATGCTGAGATTGGCATAGTCCATGACCCAGCAATTTCGATCCAGTTGTTCCGCCGCGGCCCGCAAAAATTGGCCCAACCCATGAGCGCAATATTCCTCCATGGTCATTTGTCGAACCTCGGTGGGTGCCAGTCCGAATAAGTTGCGATCGGTGGAGGACCGATACATTGAGCGCATCCAGCCCGATGGTTTGTCCAAATTCGATACGATGACTTCGACCGGATCACGAGTTAGAATCAGGAACGGAACCGCAGGCCAAATGGATCGAATACGTGCGATTTCAAGGATCGTCGCCGCATGGCATTTAATGATGAGCCGCGAGCCGAATGCTGCGGCATAAAGCCTGACCACCGAATCTAAAAGTAGCTTTCGAATCTCCTCGGGGTTGACGTTTTGAAATGCGGAGTTGTGGAAGAGCCTTGGCTGAAAAAGAATGCCAAGGGGGTTCGCTTCGGCCATAACCACGCATTCTTCACCCGTTTTCATGACATTCGCGAGTAGCGTCGATCCGCACCGAGACACGTGAAAGATCACTCCAGCGGGCTCTACGTTCGGGGTTGGCGCCGCGGCTTCCAAAAGCGCCGTAAGTGCGGTGCTCCGTTCGGGGGCCGAAGGGATCCTTTTTCGCAGATGCTGAACAGTATGATTGAAAAATGGCTCTGATAGAGACTTATGGCCGAAGTCAAGCCATCGGATCGAAGCGGCAGTGGGCGTGAAATTGAAGCTTACGGGCAACCATCGCTCGGAATTGCTGTGATTCATAGGGCAGCAGCACAAAATCCAGGAACAATCATAGCGCGTTGGCGCGGTTCACTAATTTCCGGCGCAAAAATATTCACCTTTGAGCGGTCAATATAGGTACCGCAGATAAGTTCCCGCCATAACGTTTGCGTTGAGCGGGAATTTCGTTTGGCGGGAGCGAAAAGCGAAAGACGAGATCGGTTTGTAGCATGACCAGGCGACCTTGGCCGGATTCTTCAAAAGAGGAATCTTGAAAAGCATTTGCTCCACTTGTGGAAGCCGTCGATGTGAGCCGCGGTTGCTGGAAGATACAGAGCTGCTGGAGCGGGTACTTTGCCTTCCTCATTTCATTTTGATATCGCCAGGGTTTATATTTGCGGGGGTTTAGACAACCGGCAAGATGGCGAGATTATGGCGAGGTCCACGCCTTGACGATAATCAGGCCTTTTTGATTAAATCGTGCCGTTGATCTTTCCGAGGTTCGTATGGAAAAGGATAACTCAAAGGTCAGTCCAGCAGAAAGCCATTCCGCGCAAGCACAACCTTCCAGTCGGGAATTATTCAATTTAGTCGCTCAGGTCTTGTACGAGCCCTCGCTAGAGGGCGATCTGGCATTTGAACTTGGTACTGAAACCTCGACTGCGTGCACCAGTCACAGTTCCACGGGCACAGTTCCTTCTTCATGCGCCAGTTGCGCTAGTGCTTGTGGCAGTTGCAGTGGTGGTTGTGCGAGTTGCGGAAGCTGTGGTGGTTGTGGAAGCTGTGGCGGCTGCGGCAGCTGTTTTAGTTGTGAAGAATTGCCATTAGAAGAGATATCATGAAAAATTGCCGGTATAAGCCGATGATCGAGCCGCGGAGCACAGGAAGAATTGTAAAGGTGGCAGTCGAGAGACAATTTTTCCCGATGCTGACTTTGGTGATGGCGATTTGCCTAACTCCATCCTTTAGCGCTTCCCAAAGTACATCACCCGGCGCATTCCCATCCCCAGCGAAAACGGCCACCTTCCCTGCAGATTTCAAGATGGGCCAGTCAAACGCGAGTTTTCCTGTGGCGAGCAATGGATACCTGCTTTCGTTCTCGCGGTCTATCCAGCAAGCTTTAGAGCCCACGAGCGGCATCTTTATGAGTTCGCTCACGACCTCGCAGAGAAGCACGATTCCGTTTTGGGTCGCCAGCGCCTCATCTATCCATCTGGATGCGGGTGCAGTCACGGTCGGAGGCAACGTCTTAGTGGCCGGATCGTATTTGCGGTCAACGTCTCCCCAGGATTTGCAGAATTTTCATCAGAACCCAAGCCAACCGCAAGTATCGAATTTTGTCGCTGAATTGAACGCCTCCGGCCTGGTTTCGATGCATGATTTGCAGGGGTTTACGCCTGAACGCATCTGCTCGGCCAGCGACAAGAGTTTCTGGGTTCTGGGGCAGCAATGGCCTCTGGAACAGTCGCGAAAATACTTCTTGCTGCAGCATTACAGTTCATCGGGAACATTGATCCAAGCATATCTTCCACACATCGGAAAACCCGATTCTCCCGACTATCGTATACGCAACGGACGCGGCAGCCACGACGCCGCATTCCTCATCTGCGGCGATAACTCGGTAGGGGTATTCCTACAGCGTACTGGTGGATATGTTTGGGCCGAGATCGATTTGAGCGGCGGGAACCAGGAAATCAGGAAGGTTACGGCCCTTCCGCAGGCTGTTCCCACGGGTATGGCGCTTTTCAGTCGCGGCACAGTCTACGCAAGTTTTCGAGCAGTCAGCCACAAAGACGGAGCCACGAGCTACGGCGCCCCCTTAGGCATTTACAAGCTGAACATGAGCCAGAACCAGGCATTCTGGCAAGCAGTGCCTGGCGGCAGCGATGCTACCCCGAATTCTACGTTGTTGGGGCGGCATGACGGATATCTTGTTCACTTGAAAGGGACTGCCGGCCCAGTGAAAGATCCAACCGTTTACTGGACGCAAGTGGTGCAAAATAGTGTCACATCCGCTGTGAGGAATCAGAAATGATGTCATTACCGCCCCTCAGAATCGTTGCTGCTTCGATATTTGCCGCCTTTTGCTCGCTCTGCGTCCTAGCGCAAAGCCCCGATGCTCAGGGGGCTCTCAGGGACTTGACGCCCGTGGAGAAATCCGAATTTTTTAGCGCAGAGAACCGCTGGCGCTTGAAAGCCATAGATCTTCGTTCTCAGGCAGATACTGTGACTCCTGAGGTCCGCGCAAGTCGTAACGCGTATTTGCGCCCCCTTCTTCAAAAAGCGGCTGAGTTCTGGACGCCGGCAGCAGGCGCGGTTGGCATTGGCGGGGGGAAGGGATCCACCTTCGGAGAGCAACCGGAATTGCCCACGATCCCGAATGGCGTCTGGGTTATCGCCAAATTCGAATCGTTTCATGTATTCACGGCCGACGCCGAGAGCCGGTTGATCTATACCGAGATGAATTATCGTGTCAATCAAGTAGTGCGGCAGCCGTCGCCAATGTCTTTGAAAACGGGTGATGTCCTTGATGCGCAGAGAGCAGGAGGCCGCATGAAAAGGGCAGATGGCGCCATAGTGTCATTTCTTGTAGAACCAGAGCGGCATTCGGTTCAGCCTGGCCGCACTTATCTGCTCGCCGGCAGGTTCGATGGCACAACCCACTACTTTACGATTGACAAAATCTGGGACGTCACTTCCGACAAGGTTGTGCCCATTACCCGCGATGAAATCAATCGGGCCGCCAGAGGCGAATCCAAGCTTGCCGCATTAAGCACGGACCAGGCGGTTCAATATCTCAATTCCGTTCTACCCCTGGGTTCCTCTCACTAGGAAGGTCATAAAGTTACGATATGAGAACGCGGAAGCTATTTTTGCGCTCAACATCCATCTTTGCCACTCTCCTGAGCTGCTGTTTTCTGTTTAGCCAAAGCACGCCATGTCCCGAGGTAAAGCAGGATTCGCAGAAAATTAACGGTCGGGATGTAACCGATCTAGGTGTAGCGCAGGACGCCAAAGTCACGGTCGAAGTAGTTAATAGTAAAGAGGGCAGCTGGACTGCGGATCAAGTGGCTGATATCGGCGCAGTCGCTACTTCCGTCAAGAATCAGCCCGGCAACACGGGGAGCGTGACCACAACCACTCCTACTACGGGACAAGATCCGAGTGCCGGCTCGGTGAGTAATCCGATTGTGGTTGTGGAGATGGCCACGCAAGAAGCAATTGATACGGCGTGCAAAGCGCCAGCCGGTGTTCATTTTAGCGCATGCACGAATATGCAGATTAAGCCATCTTCTTCGAATCCGAATGTCGGCAACATCTTTTTCTCCAGAATTCTGATCCTTCCGTCTGTTGTTGCGGATGGCGGTCTCAAGCCCCTCATCGCTCACGAAGATTCCCATGGGATCATGGGAGCAGCCGACTGTGATGGCTGTGCGAATACAATCGCCAACCCGAATACGACTTCCACTTCGCCTACTGCTCCGACACCTTGTGATAACGAGACCTCAAAGAAGAATTGGTGCCGGTGTAACTTCAAGAAATAATTCTGGACGTTGTGTCGATCTTTTAAGATTTGCCGGTGGATTACCTTGATTGCGTTGGCCTATTCAGGGCCGGTTTTGGCTATCTCTGCGGTATATCCCGCTGCGTAAGCCACCACGCAGGCGTCGCTATATCCATTCAGCCCAAAGAGTTTCTGGATCATCGTTTGCCGCAACCCGGCAACTATGGTTCCGCGAAGGTCCTCGAAAAGAGCGGCCGTGGCAATCATGTGTATCGTTTCTCCGAGTCGCGTTAGCAACTTCGCATATCCTCGTACGCCAAAACTAGAAGAAACAGCGGCATGCTTGGCAACCAAAAAAATGTGCAGCGGCGCTAAGGCGAACTCAGGTTGCACATAGATAGCTCTCAGGTCGGTGCTCTCCTCCACACTTCCATGCCGGACAAGGTGATGATTATCCGGTCGATAGGTGTATAGCCCACGCTCCAGGCCGATTACATTTGCCGAAAAAATAAGGATCGCGATCTCCATGCCCGGCGATGGATCACAATCGCTTTCGTTGTGCTGCCGCACACAGGACAAAATATCGCTTAGGGTCTTCAACAAAACAGGTTGCGCCGTGTAGGATCGCACCGATCTTCTGGACTCCAGGGTCATCGGCAACCAAGCTTCGCGGCGGGCGGTCGGCGACGGAAGCGGAATGGCCTGGCTCATGCCTGGGGCAGGATCGGTGCTCGCTTTGCTTCCGGCAAGGGGTGTTTCGAAGACTTCCTGGCAATTATGACTTGCAGGCAGGTGCTCCTGCTTGAGCAGGAGCGCCGTTATGCTTGCAGCGTCGAGGCCGCAGTAGAAGGAAGGGTTTTTCGCCGAGGCCGGCACGCATTCCGCTACTCGGGGCAAAGCGACTCTTCCGGAATCAGGTGCAATTTGAGATCGCTTGCAAATCGCTATGGCGCCGGTGATCTGCTCCTCATCCGGATCCAAATAGAGCAAAGTGCGAATCCGATCAGCGCTTGCGAATTCGGCTTCGCTGCAATAGATGCGGAGAAATGAAGCGACGAGCCTAAGTTGACTCATGGCGACGCCTGCATCCAAGTGAATAAGGCGATAGGCAAAACTTCCGTACTTTTTTCTTACTCGATGGTGCGCAGCGGTGAAAACGAACAAGGCGTCCGATTCATATCCTGGTTGCTCCGTAAGAGCTAGAATCGATGGTTCGCCGGTCGCAGCCTCGTTTCTGGGCGGATTCAGGCGCGCCAGAGAGTGCGTCCGCGCTTCGTAGTAGTACGTGCCAGGCTCAACTCCAAGCACGCGGCGCACCACTACAAACAGTTCGACCGAACCGAGATTTCCTGCTGTCGCGCTCCAACGCTTCTGAGTCGGCAAATTGTGCCCGAGGCGCAAACCCGCGGTCATTTGCAGCAGAATCGACAGATCGTCCAATGTAAGTCCCTGTTGGCCAGCACTCCAGCCGTTTTCGACATCGGCGCACGCCGCCCTTATCGACTTGGCGCTGAGCGCCCAATGCCGAGCGGTCGGTATCTGTTTCATTTGCAGAGGTAATTCCGGGTTGTAAACGAAGTCGCCGCCACTCCCGTCGGCGGCCAGAGTATCGAGCCGGTGGGCCATGTACTCGTCGTAGACAAATGGCACACTGACAAATGGCACACTGATCGTCGGCTCTTGCCGAATGAGCTGATCATGCGCTAGGGCTGCGGAGAATGGTATCCTGCATAGCTCGCATCCAGGTAAGCGAGGCGTTACCAGTTCCTTGTGGGTCCAGTCGCTTAGGAGGTAACGCCGAAATCCGGCTCCGGCCGCATGTCGTTCGACACCTACGCATTGGTAGATGATCTCGTTGGCCGCAATCCCAATCCAGAAAGGAATCAGGTGGTCTTGCGAGACCTGAAGAGGCGTTCGCGTCGCGGCTCCATGTACAGCGGTAAAGCAACGATAACAAGGAGTCTCACCCGCAAGAAATAGTGGCCCAAGGTCGGCATAGTTCTTCTCGGTATCGATCGCAATTCTTAGCCAGGCGAGATTCTGCTCTACACAAAGGAGATTGAGCGACTTCAGCCATTCGCGATCGCAATCGCCGAATGCCAAAGCCACCATCAACGGATTGTCATGATTTTCCTCGTTGAGGGCCCCCTGCCCAATTTCTTCCAGGTTGTGCGTCCTGACGTTCTGCAGGCCGCTGCTCCTTAGCACAGCAGCGAGTTGATTTGCGTGATGGGCGTTAGGCTCGGACGTAGTAAGGATCACGGCGGCTCTGGTTAAACAGCTTGCGGCCGCGGTGGACATTCCCGCTTTCCCGAGCGCGCTAGATTGCCGCCGCAGGTATGCAACGGTATTTAACTGATTCGAAGAGATATTTTGATTCAGCGAGGGGCCTTCCTCGATAAGTCCGCGCTCCGCCAAGACCGAGATAGCTCCCAGCACTCTCTCCGTAGTACAGCCGGATAGTGAAGACCTAATATCTTCAACGGTGCGGTTACCGTCCATCAGAGGGATCATCGCCGGCAGGATTTCAATTGCGTCAGCGCCACGCAGCACCACGAGATGGCTCATGCCGTCGACAATCAGACCATGACTGAACGGGACCACTCTACATGTGTCCAAGAAACGCGGCTTCAAAGGGCCCCTAGGTGCGGTCATGTTCGTCGTTCTTTCGTTTCCGCCGCTGCAGACCTCCCACGAAGGTCTGCAAATCGATATAGGTGCGGCTCTCTTTGCGGTTCTGCAAGCCGCACAAGGAACAACCGTGTACGCCTACGGCACGGCCAGTCGTGATGGCAGCGCGAACAGGATTGATCTGCCAGATGGCGCCCGCTTGAGCCAAGCCGAGCCGGACTGAGGTTAGCGTGCTGGAAAGGAACGCTGCGCCCATGAAGGCAACCGATTCCAGATAGCCCTGAGGCCCAGCATCTGGGTGAAGCAAATAATACTGGTTCACGACCGATCTGTATTGCAGCCATTTACCATGCTGTTTCGATCGTTTTGACCAGCACAACCAGCAAGCGCTACTTCCTGGGATTACCAAGGGACCAGCTACCAATTCCCCCCCATTGGCCACAAGAGGCAGGAACGGGACGCGAAGATCGTAGCTCAGCTTGTTCAGTGCGGCACATAGCTCGTCGCAGGGTTTCCAGAAGACAGCCACAATGCTTTCGACATCCTGTGAATTGTCGAGCAGAGTCTCAATCGCTGTAAAGTCCTTGATCCGATTCTTCATCAATTCGCGGAAATATCGGGCAGTCGCTTCGCCAAACGGCCCTCTGGAGACCAGATAGGTAGACTTCAACGCGGCATCTCTCCTTATTCATACATACTAACTGCCGGACTTCCTGGGATGGGCTATGCGAATGGCTGGGGCCACCGATTCAGGTCTTCTTCTTGGGTTGTACCGCAACCCATCGCACTCGGCGCCTCGTAAATGCGCTTGTGGCCCAGATATCGTGCACGATAGTGAAAGGATAAAGGTTGTAGCCCGGGGATAACGACTCGAACGACTCGCGTGCCGCAACGCAAGGCTTCATCCGTGGTAAGGTCAACGGCGTATGCTTCGAGATTCCTCGCTTCGAGCAGGTCGAGAACAAACGAAAGCTCTTGTTCCGGCGAGGTCCCTTTTAGTTTCTTCATTGCGCTGAGGGCCGTATGCCGCGTAGAGTCCATCAAGAACTGAAAAGCCGGCTGCTGTTCGGATTTCGCCATAAAAGCAGCGCCATGAAAGATTCCTGTGAAGTCGCTGAAATCGGTGGGAATTGAAAACCCTCTTTGCAAGGCCAACCGCAGCGGCGCGATATCACAGATGACTTTGCCAACTGCGAATGAGGGGTCCAGGTTACAGCTGCAAGTGATGATAGTAGCAAGCTCTTTGTCATTTTCAGCTCGCCGGAGGCAATATACCACTGGTATACCCAAATCTGTAGTTGCGTCAAAAAAGATATACTCTGTGTCTTGGGTGGATAACTGATATTGATTCCAGTATGGCTCCAGCCGGGGACAAACCTCATCGATCTTAATTCTGGGCAGGGGGCAGCGATTGAGCCAGATGATGGTTAAAGCATCTCGCTCTACAACCTCAAGGATTCCACTTAGAATGGCGGAAGCATAGCTTTCGTGGGCGGCACAGCCCGTCGTGATTGGAAGCCAAAAACGTTCGGCCGCGCTGGCATAACCTGCAAAGAGATAAACCATCACCACCGGTAGATATTTTGTTTTGCCGGTCATGAGAGATATGCCTCGAACCCAACGAATCGGCGCGTTATTTCGCGGTCGAACGAGAGGGCACTTGGGGTGGGAGAGTTCCGCCTCGCTGCATCTGGGAATCGTATCGAGGTCGAGAGCCTCATCCCCTAAATCGTTGGCTGCTGCAACAACAAAATTGCTCTCCTCGTAAATGCATGCACAATATCGTTCGAGGCCTTCAGCGGCCGCAAGGAAGAGCGCATCCCCATCGTTGATATCGGTTCCACATCCTGAAAGTTCGTGGGAATGCGATAGGGAGGAGCCGGATACCTCCTTAATATTTCCGAGTGGGAGCAACCGTGTGCTGAGTCCGGGCTCTAACCTGCTAGATTTGGAGCGCAAAATGGTTTTAAACAGGCCGCCGATCGGCTGAATGAGCTCCCGTATGGCAATCGGATTCTGCGATGGCCTGTTCGTTTCCATTTTGTGTGGCCCCTCAAATGAGTTGTAGACGGACAGCGCGTGAACTAAGATCCGGCCCTGCAAGGATATAGCAGCCATGCGAAAGAATAAATGAATTCGCTCAAGCGGTTCTCGGATTTCCCCGACTGAACTCGGGAAGCATTGCATGTCGAAGGAGGCGGATGCCTGAATTACTTTCCTAAGAAACGGTACTGCACACCAATGCGAGCATAGGTGCCGGGATTAGGGAAGCCCAAAAATTCGTGATAGCGGCGATTGAAGATATTGTCGATGCGGAAGTAAGTGGAAACCTGCTTCGAAACGGTGTAAGTAGTGGAGATATCGGTGGTTGAATAACCACCCACGGAATCAATCTGCGGCGCTGGAACCTGGAAATCAAAGCGGCGTCCCACCCAACGGGTATTGATCCCAATGTGAAACTTCTGCGTTGCGGTCCAGTCGGCGCGCAGTCCGCCTTCCCAATGAGGTTGATCGCGAAGCGGTTCGGGGGTGTTCTCTAGTTTCCAATCAAGATAGAAAACATCTCCTTCCACACGCAGCCTGGAATACGGAAAGGAAACAACACCCAGTTCTACGCCCTGGGTGTGGGCGTTCGTCCGGTTCACCAGCCTGAACTGCGTGGCGCTAAAATCAATGAGGTCGGTAAACGAGTTCCGGAAATAGGTGAGAGAAATTCGGCTTTGCAAGCGGCTGAATTTCTGCTCGATCCCGGTATCATAGGCGCGGTTCTTTTCCGGCCGTAATTCGCGATTTCCAACCGTGGGATCGCCCAAAGCGAACATGGAAGGCAACTGGAAAGCCGAGGCCCAAGTGCTTCTAATCGTGGTGCGGCCGCCGAAGAACCGCAGGTTGGCGCCGGCGCGCGAAGCCGGATGAGGATTGAATCCAGAACTCTTGTCAATTCCACTGCCGCCGCTGAGCGTAACGCGATTGGTGTTGTAGACAAGTTCGCCATTCGCATGAATTTCGGGGCGATCGAGATCAAAGTTTGTGGGAATCTTGTTAGCCAGCAACCCATTGCTGGTCCCGTTTTCATCCTTGATGCCGGCGACCAAAGATCCCGTCCATTTTGGCGAGAAGAGGAACTGATTGGAGAACGAGAATTGCGCGCGCCGGAAATCTGTATCGGTAGATTCTGCCGGAACTGAGTGAAGAGAAGGATGAATGCTATCCAGGATGGCGGGAGCGTTTGCTCTTGCACTTTCACGAAAGAATGCGAAGTCCAGACTGTACAGCCACGAAGGCAAGACCTGATGATGGAATGCGGTATTGAAGATGATCTGTCCGGAATGACTTTCTTCCGGAGTGCGCAGGATGGAAAGTTCGGGCCCGCCCCCATTCATGGGAAACGATGAATCTTGATCGTGTTGGTATCGTATCTGCGTGTCCAGCAGCTTGTCTGGCGAGGCCTCAAAACGGAAATTCCCAGTCACGGTTCCCAGGGCGAAGTCATCCGCAAGAACCTGCTCGGAAACATTCAAATAGGATCCGCTGAGGCCATAGCTCGCACGATGATCGCTGCCGCGAAGCGCGAAGCCCACCTTGCTTGTGCCCAGGTTCCCGCCCTCCAGGTTAAAGTCAGCGCCGGTCTTCACCTCCTTGCGGGAAATAATATTAATCACGCCGCTGACCGCTTCCGAGGCGTAAAGAGATGAGAGTGGCCCGCGCACCAGTTCAATACGTTCGATATCGTCAGTGCTGATGGTGGAGAGATCGACCGAGCCGCCAAGAGTGTTGGAAATATCGTTGATGGGAACGCCGTCCATAAGAACCAGGGTAAAGTTGGGCTTGCCGCCGCGAACTGTAACCGAAGTGAAACTTCCAGCGCTGCCATTCTGGGCCACATGGAGAAACGGTACATTGCGCAACAAGTCGGCCGCAGTAGCGGCGTGAGCTAGTTCTATCTCCGACCGAGTGAGGACGATCACCGAGGCCGGACTAGCGGAAGCCGGTAGAGCCTCCGCTGTTACTTCAATCACGGTCGGCTTGAGTTGAACCGGCGGCGGTGGTTCGGGTTGCGATTGTGCCGAGCACAGCCCCGCGAGAACCAGGACTACGGCAATCGTGCTCAACACCATTTCTTTTCGTAAGCAAATCTTGTTCGA